>Ga0163215_100058_pt1:0-82500 | contig 409588 bp, 365 predicted proteins | sample SynspAceP_FD_185934 | JGI IMG/M metagenome (GOLD analysis project Ga0163215, IMG submission 185934) | Saline lake microbial communities from Ace Lake in Antarctica - Synechococcus sp. Ace-P (Hybrid Assembly) | ecosystem: Environmental > Aquatic > Non-marine Saline and Alkaline > Saline... | reverse complement strand
AGATGGCAGACACACAGCGGATGCTAACGTCCGTTGTGAAGAGGGAAACAACCCTGACCTACAGCTAAGGCCCCTAATTCATGGCTAAGTGGGAAAGCAGGTGAGACGACCAAAACAACCAGGAGGTTGGCTTAGAAGCAGCCATCCTTTAAAGATAGCGTAACAGCTCACTGGTCTAAATAAGTTGTCTTGCGGCGAAGATGTAACGGGGCTCAAGCCATGAGCCGAAGCTTAGGATGCATTTATTGCATGGTAGCAGAGCGTAGTGTGACATAGTTCCATGTGTCCTTATCCTCCTTCGGGTGGAATTGGACACAAGGAGCTTTCTGTGAAGCGGGCCTGTGAGGGATCCCGTGGAGAGATCACTAGTGAGAATGATGACATGAGTAGCGACAAAGAGTGTGAGAGACACTCTCGCCGAAAATCCAAGGGTTCCTGCTTAAAGCTAATCTGAGCAGGGTAAGCCGACCCCTAAGGCGAGGCCGAAAGGCGTAGTCGATGGGAACCAGGTTAATATTCCTGGGCCAGATGGAAGTGACGGATCTCGAAGGTAGTTCATCCTTATCGGATTGAATGGGCTGCTTAGAGGTTCCTGGAAATAGCTCCATCGTTAGATCGTACCCTAAACCGACACAGGTGGATAGGTAGAGAATACCAAGGCGCTTGAGAGAACTATGTTGAAGGAACTCGGCAAAATACCTCCGTAAGTTCGCGAGAAGGAGGCCCGGTCTGTACGCAAGTACGGGCTGGGGGCACAAACCAGGGGGTGGCGACTGTTTATTAAAAACACAGGGCTCTGCGAAGTCGTAAGACGACGTATAGGGTCTGACGCCTGCCCGGTGCCTGAAGGTTAAAAGGAGGGGTGAGAGCTCTGAATTGAAGCCCAGGTAAACGGCGGCCGTAACTATAACGGTCCTAAGGTAGCGAAATTCCTTGTCGGGTAAGTTCCGACCTGCACGAATGGCGTAACGACTTCCCCGCTGTCTCCAACATAGACTCAGCGAAATTGAATTACCGGTCAAGATGCCGGTTACCCGCGGTTAGACGGAAAGACCCCGTGCACCTTTACTACAACTTCACACTGGCATTAGGCCGAACATGTGCAGGATAGGTGGTGGGCTTTGAAGCGTGAACGCCAGTTTGCGTGGAGCCTCCCTTGAGATACCACCCTTGTTCTGCTTGATGTCTAACCGCGGTCCGTTATCCGGATCCGGGACCCTGTGTGGTGGGTAGTTTGACTGGGGCGGTCGCCTCCTAAATCGTAACGGAGGCGCGCGAAGGTTGGCTCAGAGCGGTCGGAAATCGCTCGTTGAGTGCAATGGCAGAAGCCAGCCTGACTGCGAGACTGACAAGTCGAGCAGAGTCGAAAGACGGCCATAGTGATCCGGTGGTCCCAAGTGGGAGGGCCATCGCTCAACGGATAAAAGGTACGCCGGGGATAACAGGCTGATACTGCCCAAGAGTCCATATCGACGGCAGTGTTTGGCACCTCGATGTCGGCTCATCTCATCCTGGGGCTGGAGCAGGTCCCAAGGGTACGGCTGTTCGCCGTTTAAAGAGGTACGTGAGCTGGGTTTAGAACGTCGTGAGACAGTTCGGTCCCTATCTTCCGTGGGTGTAGGATACTTGAGAGGAGTTGCCCCTAGTACGAGAGGACCGGGGTGAACGATCCACTGGTGGACCAGTTGTTATGCCAATAGCAGTGCTGGGTAGCTATGATCGGACAGGATAACCGCTGAAGGCATCTAAGCGGGAAGCCCCCCTCAAAACAAGGTATCCCTGAGAGCCGAGGTAGACCACCTCGTCGATAGGCCAGAGATGTAAGCGTAGTAATACGTTCAGTTGACTGGTACTAATTGCTCGATAGGCTTGATTTGATCCAGTAGAAGAAAGACTAATCTACTGAGACAAAAGCATACACATACAATCAGTTGTACTGACTTGGACATTTAGAGGTTTTACTCGGTTTGGTGGTCATAGCGTAAGCAAAACACCCGATCCCATCCCGAACTCGGCAGTTAAGTGCTACTGCGCCAATGGTACTGCGTCTTAAGACGTGGGAGAGTAGGTCACCGCCAAACCTAGCAAAACCTCTAAATAACGTATCTCTCTGCGATGACAATTAATAAGCCAATACATACTCATTGGCACCCGGCGCGGGATGGAGCAGCCCGGTAGCTCGTCAGGCTCATAACCTGAAGGTCGTAGGTTCAAATCCTACTCCCGCAACCAAACTTAACACACAAGCCGCACCCAATCAGGTCGCGGCTTTTTTGCTGTCCGCAAAGATCAACAATCCCAACAACTTACCCTCCAGCAGCGCCGTGTGGCCACGCTCCGCATCGTGACGGATTATAATGCTGTCGATAAGCGAGCTGAGGACTTCAAGCGCGCGATGCACAACATCCGGGTCGTTAAGGATGTCGGAGATGTCGTCAATCGCCGCGCGGTGGAGTGCTGCTAAGTCCGGTGTGATCTCAATAGGATCCTGAGCCTGAGTAGCCAGATCCACCGCAATCTTTTTTATAAAACGATGTCCAAAGAACCTCTACTATGAACGCCCCCCTCTCGTGGGGACAAAATTTAAAACGGACGCTGAATGACGGATCTGGAATCGCGACAGATCGAAGTTCCATCCTGTTTTCAGGCCGATGACCGGCAAGCGTGGTGCAAAGCTGCGAATGCCATACCTCAACTTCCAGACTGGATCCGGACCTATAAGCAAAACTCTGCCGGGGTCCAATCACGGTGAGAACCAACGGTGGAACCTTTGCCATATCTGGAGGTTATCAACCCAGATGCCGCAGCACCGAACAGGGTGACAGCAGATCAACTGCTACGCGGCTAGTGAGGAGAATAACGATGAAAACGTCTTTTACAAAATTTACAATGGTATCTTCCCTGGCGCTGGCCGCCGTTCTGCCTGTATCGGCGATGGCGATGGATGCAAGCGCCGCGACCGATCTGAACATCCGCAGCGGCCCTGCCAATAACTACACCATTCTGGGTGTCATCCCTGGTGGCGAAGCAGCGACGCTCGACGGTTGTGTTGCAGACGGCACGTGGTGCAAAGTCTCATATGATGGCGTTGAGGGTTGGTCCTACGCGCCCTACCTGACTGTTTCAGCCGAAGAAGAGGCTTATGTGGTAACGGAACGTCCTGCGGCAGTGGAAGTCACCACAGTGACGTACGAGGACACCGGTGAGACTCTGAAAGATGAGCGCCAAGGTGCGACAGCTGGCGCAGTGATCGGTTCGCTCGCGGCATATGCTGCCGGCGGTCCCGTGGGCGGCATCATCGCAGGCGGTATCCTCGGGGGCGCGGCCGGTTCGGCAGCAGTTGAACCCACTGTAGAGACGGTGACATATATCGAAAGCAACCCGGTAGAGACAGTTTACCTTGACGGTGAAGTCGCGGTCGGTGCCGGCGTACCTCAGGACGTCGTCCTATACGAAATTCCTTCGCAGTCGGAATACCGTTACGTTGACATCAATGGCCAGACGGTCATCGTAAACCCTGAAACCAATGCGATCGTAAGCGTTATCCGCTAATAGCTGGATCTAGGACTTTAGGGAGGCCCGGCAGTTGCCGGGCCTTTTTACGTTGCCAGCCAAGATGTCCCGAGGGGCGGTTGCCCTTTGTTAAGCTAGGGTGGTTCGGTGGCAGAGCATTTGGTCACTATGTTGCCGCGTTAGCGTGATAGGCCGCGCATATACAAGCTGGACTTGCTACGATTTCGCGCCGTCATTTACATTTAAGAGTCCCACCGTTCGACCAATGGCGACAAGGGTAGCGCATCCCGAATTGGGCCGTTCCTGCTTGACCTCTCGGCGTGCGGCACATTCCAAAAATCCCAGAAAGCGCGTTTCCAATCCCATCTCAAGCACAATGCGACGAAAGGCAGGCAGAAACTAAGTACGTAAGAGGAGATCGGGGAATGAAAAACCGTAAATGATTTTTCTAGGTAACTTGCTTATCGGGGATAAGTGGTGCCCAGGAGAGGACTCGAACCTCCACACCGTTGCCAGTACTAGCACCTGAAGCTAGCGCGTCTACCATTCCGCCACCTGGGCACAGGGGGGTTGTGAGGGAGCGTTTATTGCTGTGGGGCGGGGGTGTCAATTGGATTCTCGCAACAAAACGAAGTGACGACAGAATAATTGGCGAGGGGCGCGATTTGTTGCGCTGGATCGGCTGTGGGCGGCACTTTGGGCCGGAATTGCTGCTTGTTCCTCAAGGGGGGGGGATGTATCTGTTGCCCTAGATTTTCTGGTCAGGGGTATCATCATGGCAAAGCTGGTCACGGTTTACGGCGGTTCCGGGTTTGTGGGGCGGTATATCGTTCGCCGCATGGCATTGGCGGGATGGCGTGTGCGCGTTGCGGTGCGTCGCCCGAACGAAGCGTTATTCGTGCGTACCTATGGCACCGTTGGGCAGGTCGAACCGGTCTTTTGCAACATCCGCGATGATGCATCTGTGCGCGATGTGTTGCGGGGCGCTGATGCGGTGGTGAACTGCGTTGGGATCCTGGCCGAGGCTGGCAAGAACACCTTTGACGCGATTCAGGCTGACGGTGCTGAGCGTATTGCGCGCCTGTCTGCAGCCGAAGGGGTGCAGCGCTTGGTTCAGATCTCTGCCATCGGTGCGAATGCCGAGGCCGATAGCGACTATGCCCAGACCAAGGCGATGGGAGAGGCCGGCGTGCTGAAATACATGCCCGATGCCGTTATTCTGCGCCCCTCGATCGTGTTCGGGCCCGAGGATGACTTCTTCAACCGTTTTGCTGGTATGACGCGGATCAGCCCTGCGATCCCTGCGGTGGGTGCGGATACATTGTTCCAGCCGGTTTATGTCGATGACGTCGCCCATGCGGCAGAGCTGGCGGTGACGGGCAAGGCCCCGGCGGGTATCTACGAATTGGGCGGACCCGAGGTCGAGAGCTTTCGCGGCCTGATGCAGCGTATGCTGGGTGTGGTAAACCGCCGTCGTCTGGTCATCGCATTGCCAACGTTTGTCGCGCGGATGATCGCCTTTGGTTTGGATGTGCTGCAATCGGTGACCTTCGGTTTGATCAAGAACAACACGTTGACCCGTGATCAGATCAAGAACCTGGCCCATGATAACGTCGTAGGCGAGGGCGCGCGGGGCTTTGACGCTCTGGGGATCACCCCTGTGTCTATGGGATCGGTGCTGCCCGAGTATCTGTGGCGTTTCCGCCCGTCGGGTCAGTACGACGAGATCAAGAAATCCGCGAAAAATCTGCGGACCTGAGCCAGTAGCATTCGGAATACAGAAAGGCCCTGCCGGCAACGGCGGGGCCTTTTCTTTAGCTGTAGGCATACACCAGCAGCGCGGCCCCCAGTAGGATGCGGTAGATCACATAGGGGGTGAAATTCACGCTCCGCAGCAGGCGCATCATCAAGGTCAAGGCCGCAAGTGCCGCGACAAAGGCGAAGGCGGCGGCGATGGATGCGTCACGGGCAAGCTGCGCGTCGGCCTCTCCGATCACGTCCAGTGACAAAAGTGCACCCGAGGCGAGGATCGTGGGGATCGACATCAGCATGGAAAGCGTCGCGGCGCTGGCGCGATCATAGCCCAGTTTGCGTGCCGCGGTGATCGTGATGCCCGACCGCGAGGTGCCGGGGATCAGCGCGATGGCTTGCGCGAGCCCCATCCAGACGGCACCTTTCATGTTCCAGTCTTCGGTGTTGCGGTCGCTGCGACCTGTGTGGTCGGCCCAATACAGTACAATCCCGAACAGCAGCATCGTCCAGCCGATCACCGCAACAGAGCGGAGCATCTCGTCGATCCCCAGCAGCTTGATCACCAGCCCGACCACCAGAACCGGAATCGTTGCAATAATCAAAAGCGCCGCAAGCCGCGCGCCGGGGGTGTCCATCTTGCCGCGTAGCAAGCGGCCAAGTCCTATAGTGGCCTCTGCGACTTCGGTGCGAAAATATAGAACCACAGCAAGAAGCGTGCCGACATGCACCGCCACATCAATGGCAAGCCCCTGATCGGGTCCGCCGGTGAGCGTGGGCAGCAAAATCAGATGACCCGAGGACGAGACGGGCAAGAACTCTGTCAGCCCCTGAATGATTGCGACGAGCAGTAATTGAAACAGGGTCATGAAGGGGCCGGCCTTTGAAACGTTCTCGGTGCCATAGGGCTACAACTTTGGGGGGATGGAAGGGAAGTAGGTTGTTAAGGCCGAATCGGACATAAAATGGGGATATATCCGCCAGATAAATGCGTGGGAATGAAAATAATATGTATATAGGTCAGTAATGCTGCCTTTATATCCTTTAAGAGCCTGTGTATGAGGGGGCAGCAACGTGTTTCATGCGGAGAGATCCAAGATGGCAAAGCAGCCAATGCTCAAGTTTACAACGGTTTCCCGGGATATGCCCGAAAAACGGATGCCGAATCTTCGTCGTGAAGACTTTAAAGAGATTTATGCGGAATACGCGGATGAGAAGGCGCAGGAGCAATCCAGCCGCTGTAGCCAGTGTGGCGTTCCATATTGCCAGACGCATTGCCCGCTGCACAATAACATCCCCGACTGGCTGCGCCTGACCGCCGAAGGGCGCCTGAAGGAAGCCTACGAGATCAGTCAGGCCACCAACACCTTCCCCGAAATCTGCGGCCGCATCTGCCCGCAGGACCGTCTGTGCGAAGGCAACTGTGTGATTGAACAATCCGGCCACGGCACTGTGACCATCGGCTCTGTCGAGAAATACATCACCGATACCGCATGGGAAAACGGCTGGGTGCAGGCGATCAAGCCCAAGACCGAACGTGCCGAATCCGTTGGTATCATCGGCGCAGGGCCTGGCGGTCTGGCCGCTGCGGACGTGCTGCGCCGTGCGGGTGTGCAGGTTACGATCTATGATCGCTATGACCGCGCGGGTGGCTTGCTGACCTATGGTATCCCCGGATTCAAACTGGAAAAAGATATCGTCATGCGCCGCAACGATCAGTTGGCCGAAGGTGGCGTTAACTTTGAATTGAACTGCGATGTGGGTGTCGACATCAGCTTTGCTGATATCCGCGCCAAGCATGATGCCGTAATCATCGCGACGGGCGTTTATAAGACACGTGATATTCAGGCCCCCGGCGTTGGCGGTGTGGGTCTGGAACGCGCGATTGATTTCCTGACCGTGAGCAACCGCAAAAGCTTTGGCGACGCGGTCGAAGAATTCGACTCCGGTCGGTTTAACGCGCAGGGTAAAAAGGTCGTCGTCATTGGCGGCGGTGATACCGCGATGGACTGTGTGCGGACCTCGATCCGCCAGGGGGCCACGTCGGTGAAATGTCTTTATCGTCGTGACCGCACCAACATGCCCGGCTCGCAACGCGAAGTGCAGAACGCCGAAGAAGAAGGCGTGGTATTTGAATGGCTGTCCGCGCCCAAAGGATTCGTCGGCGATCCGGTCACCGGTGTGATGGTGCAAAAGATGCGTCTTGGCGCGCCTGATGTCTCTGGCCGTCAGGCCCCCGAGGTGATCGAGGGCGCTGATTATGTCGAAGAGGCCGATCTGGTGATCATGGCGCTTGGCTTTGAACCCGAAGACCTGCCCAAACTGTGGAACACGCCAGAGCTGCCGGTGAACCGCTGGGGCACGATCAAGGCCGACTATATCACCGGCGCGACCGATTTGGATGGTGTCTATGCCGTGGGTGACATCGTGCGCGGCGCGTCACTGGTGGTCTGGGCCATCAAGGACGGGCGCGATTGTGCGCAGGCGATCCTTGAAAAGATGGGGGCCAGCGTGGCCATCGCCGCCGAATAAACGCCCCTTTCAGTTGATATTTCGCGCCTCGGGCGCGCCCGATTTAGGAGATTCCAAATGACCAAGTATGATGACGCCTGGGTAGCACGCGAAGAAGCAAAACGCGCTTTCATGGCAGAAAACGGTCTGTATTCCGAAGAAGAAGAGCATTCATCTTGCGGTGTTGGCCTTGTCGTGAACATCGACGGCTCCAGCAGCCGTGCGGTTGTTGAAAACGGCATCAAGGCGCTCAAGGCGATCTGGCACCGCGGGGCTGTTGATGCGGACGGTAAAACCGGCGACGGCGCAGGCATTCACGTGCAGATCCCCGTCAACTTTTTCTATGATCAGGTGCGCCGCACCGGTCACAGCCCCCGCGAAGGCGAACTGATCGCCGTCGGTCAGGTCTTTTTGCCGCGCACCAACTTTGCCGCGCAGGAAACCTGCCGGACCATCGTTGAAACCGAAGTGCTGCGCATGGGCTACTATATCTACGGCTGGCGCCACGTGCCTGTGGATACGTCGGTTCTGGGCGACAAGGCCAACGCGACCCGCCCCGAGATCGAACAGATCCTGATTTCGAACGCCAAGGGCGTGGACGAGGAAACATTCGAGCGTGAGCTTTATGTCATCCGTCGTCGCATCGAAAAAGCCGCGCTGGCCGCACAGGTGCCGACCCTTTACATCGCGTCGATGTCCTGCCGGTCGATCATCTACAAGGGCATGATGCTGGCGCAGGATGTGGCCAACTTCTATCCCGACCTGATGGACGAACGCTTTGAATCCGCGTTTGCGATCTATCACCAGCGTTATTCCACCAACACCTTCCCACAGTGGTGGTTGGCGCAGCCATTCCGCATGCTGGCCCACAACGGCGAGATCAACACGCTCAAGGGCAACATCAACTGGATGAAAAGCCACGAGATCCGCATGGCGTCGGGCACGTTTGGCGAAATGGCCGAAGACATCAAACCGATCGTCGCCGCCGGGTCGTCCGACTCTGCCGCGTTGGATGCGGTGTTCGAGGTGCTGGTGCGCGCGGGTCGTTCAGCCCCGATGGCGAAAACAATGCTGGTGCCTGAAAGCTGGTCAAAGCAAGCGGTCGAGCTGCCTCAGGCGTGGCGCGACATGTATTCCTACTGCAACTCCGTGATGGAGCCTTGGGATGGTCCCGCAGCGCTGGCAATGACTGACGGCCGCTGGGTTTGCGCCGGCCTTGACCGCAACGGCCTGCGCCCGATGCGTTTCGTCGTCACCGCTGACGGCATGCTGATCGCCGGTTCCGAAGCGGGCATGGTGCCGCAGGACGAGGCGAATGTCGTACGCAAAGGCGCGCTTGGCCCCGGTCAGTTGCTGGCGGTCGATATCGAAGAAGGCAAAATGTTCGGCGATACCGAAATCAAGGACAAGCTCGCCGCGTCGCGCCCCTTTGGCGAATGGGTCGGCAAGATCAACGAGCTGGACAAAGCGCTTGGCGATGTCGAGGAAAAGGCGCTGTTTTCCGGCGACGAACTGCGCCGCCGTCAGGTGGCAGCGGGCTACACCATCGAAGACCTTGAACAAATCCTCGCCCCGATGGCCGAAGATGCGAAAGAGACGCTGGCTTCTATGGGCGACGACACGCCGTCGGCAGTTCTGTCGAACCAGTACCGCCCGCTCAGCCACTTCTTCCGCCAGAACTTTAGCCAGGTGACCAACCCGCCGATCGATAGCTTGCGCGAATTCCGCGTCATGAGCCTGAAAACGCGGTTCGGGAACCTCAAGAACGTGCTGGACGAATCCAGCGCGCAGACAGAGATTCTTGTGCTCGACAGCCCGTTCCTTGCGAACGCGCAGTTTGATCAGTTGATGACCGAATTCAACGCGAACTCTGTCACCATCGACTGTACCTTCGAGGCAGGCGGCAACAACCTGAGCGAAAACCTGCGCCGCATCCGCGACGAAGCCGAGGACGCGGTTCGTTCTGGTGCCGGTCACATCGTGCTGACCGACCAGTTCAGCAACGCGACCCGTGTGGCGATGCCGATGATCCTTGCGACATCTGCCGTGCACAGCCAGTTGACCCGCAAGGGCCTGCGGACGTTTACCTCGCTCAACGTGCGGGCGGCTGAATGTGTGGACCCGCATTATTTTGCCGTGCTGATCGGCTGCGGCGCGACCGTGGTGAATGCCTACCTTGCCGAGGATTCGCTGGCGGATCGCATCGGTCGTGGTTTGCTGGACATGAACCTGACCACCGCGATGGCCCGCTACCGCGAGGCGATTGACCAAGGTCTGCTGAAAATCATGGCCAAGATGGGGATCAGCGTCATGTCGTCCTACCGCGGCGGCCTGAATTTCGAAGCCGTGGGTCTAAGCCGCGCCATGTGTGCGGAATATTTCCCCGGCATGACCAGCCGTATCAGCGGGATCGGTGTGACCGGTATTCAGCGCAAGGCCGAGGCGGTCCACGATCGTGGCTGGCAGGGCGACGGCGTCGTTATGCCCATCGGCGGCTTCTACAAAGCGCGTCAATCCGGCGAGACCCACGCATGGGAAGCATCGTCGATGCACATGCTGCAAATGGCCTGCAACAAAGCGTCCTACCAAATGTGGAAGCAGTATAGCGCCAAGATGCAAAGCAATCCGCCAATCCATCTGCGGGACCTGCTGGATATCAAGCCACTGGGGGCCCCTGTGCCCATCGAAGAGGTCGAATCCATCACCTCTATTCGCAAGCGTTTCGTGACGCCGGGCATGTCCCTTGGCGCGCTGTCGCCCGAGGCACACAAGACCCTGAACGTTGCCATGAACCGCATCGGGGCCAAGTCAGACTCTGGCGAAGGCGGCGAAGATCCGGCGCACTTCGTGCCCGAGGCCAACGGTGATAACCCGTCGGCCAAGATCAAGCAGGTGGCGTCGGGTCGTTTCGGTGTGACCGCCGAATACCTAAACCAGTGCGAAGAGCTTGAGATCAAGGTCGCCCAGGGGGCCAAACCCGGCGAGGGCGGCCAGCTGCCCGGTATGAAGGTCACTGACCTGATTGCCCGTCTGCGCCATTCCACCAAGGGGGTGACGCTGATCTCTCCTCCGCCGCACCACGATATCTATTCCATCGAAGACCTTGCGCAGCTGATCTATGACCTCAAGCAGATCAACCCGCGTTGTAAGGTGACCGTGAAACTGGTGGCGTCGTCGGGGGTTGGCACGATTGCCGCCGGTGTGGCGAAGGCCAAGGCGGACATCATCCTGATCTCGGGCCACAATGGCGGCACGGGTGCATCGCCTGCGACCTCGATCAAATATGCGGGTCTGCCATGGGAAATGGGCCTAACCGAAGCGCATCAGGTTCTGGCAATGAACAACCTGCGTGACCGCGTCACCCTGCGCACCGATGGTGGTTTGCGCACAGGCCGTGACATCGTGATGGCCGCGATGATGGGGGCCGAGGAATACGGCATTGGCACCGCCGCTCTGATCGCGATGGGCTGTATCATGGTGCGTCAGTGCCAGTCGAACACCTGTCCCGTCGGCGTCTGTACCCAAGACGAAGCGCTGCGTGGCAAGTTCACCGGCAACGCCGATAAGGTTGTGAACCTGATCACCTTCTACGCCACCGAAGTCCGCGAATTGCTCGCTTCTATCGGGGCGCGTAGTCTGGATGACGTGATTGGCCGTGCCGATCTGCTGGCGCAGGTCAGCCGTGGCTCTGCCCACCTTGACGATCTTGATCTCAACCCGCTGCTTATCACCGTCGATGGCGCGGCAGAGATCGTCTATGACCGCAACAAGCCGCGCAACGCTGTGTTGGACACGCTGGACTCTGAAATCGTGCGCGACGCCGCACGGTTCCTTGAGGATGGCGAGAAGATGCAGCTCAGCTATGCGGTGCAGAACACGCACCGTACCGTGGGCACCCGCGTCTCGAGCCACATCATCCGCAACTTCGGTATGAACAACCAGCTGCAGCCCGATCACCTGACAGTCAAGCTGACCGGTTCGGCGGGGCAGTCGCTGGGGGCGTTCGCGGCACCGGGGCTCAAGCTTGAAGTATCGGGCGATGCGAACGACTATGTTGGCAAGGGCCTGTCGGGCGGTACCATCGTCGTGCGTCCATCGATGGCAAGCACCATCGTGGCCTCTGAGAACACCATCATCGGCAACACCGTGCTGTATGGCGCGACCAAGGGCTTCCTGTTCGCAGCGGGCCGTGCAGGTGAACGTTTCGGGGTCCGCAACTCTGGTGCGCATGTCGTGATCGAAGGCTGCGGCAGCAACGGGTGCGAATACATGACCGGTGGCGTGGCCGTGATCCTGGGCGAGATCGGCGCAAACTTTGGCGCGGGGATGACGGGCGGTATGGCCTATCTGTACAACCCCGATGGCAAGGTCGAGAAAATGCTGAACCGTGAAACACTGGTGACCTGCCCCGTCACGGTGGCGCATTGGGAAAACCAGCTGAAGAGCCTGATCGAACGGCACTTGCAGGAAACCAACAGCCGCAAGGCCGAAGACATCCTGCAGCATTGGGATATCGAAAAGGATAACTTTGTCCAGATTTGCCCCAAAGAGATGTTGATCCATCTGCCCGCCCCTCTCAGCGTCGAAGAGCACGCGATACCGGCGGAGTAAGCAACGAGTGAAAGAATCGGGCGCGGGGGGAACCTCGCGCCCGATTTCTTTTGTCGGGTTGATACGCTTTACCGCGGCCGGATGCGGTCTATAGTTGGACGATGATCAAATCTATACTCTCGCGCGCAGGGCTAATGGCTGTGCTGATGTTGGGGCTGACCCTGTCGGCCTGTACCGACCGCACGCCCAAGGGCGGCGGCGATATTCTGGTGATCGGCGATTCCGTGATGGCGTGGAACGGATCGAACGATCAGGCGATCCCCGATGCGATGGCGACAGCGCTTGATCGTGATGTGATCAGCAAGGCCGTCCCGGGCGCGCAGTTCAGCAATGACAGCACGCTTTTGTCTGCCGTGGGGTTCGACATTCAGGACCAATACCCCGGCGGGCGCTGGAACTGGATTATCGTCAATGGCGGTGCCAATGATCTGGGGTTCAACGATTGCAAATGCGGGGCTTGCACGCCGGTGGTCGACACGCTGATCGGTGCGGATGCGGCCAGCGGAGAGGTTCCGGCCTTTCTGTCCCGCTTGCGCAGCAGCGGTGCGCAGGTGATGTGGATGGGATATTACGCCGGCAACGGCAAAGGGTCATTCGAAGGCTGCCGCGATGATCTGGTGCTGCTGGAACGCCGCATTGCACGGTTTGCCGCACAGACGCCGGGGGTGACGTTTCTTGATTCCGAATTGGTGATCGACCGCAACGACCCCAGCCTCTTTGCCAGCGACAACACCCACCCGTCGCCCAAGGCATCGGCGCTGATCGGGGCCTATCTGGCAAAAGGAATTTCCGCCCGCAGTGCCCGTTCACAATAAGCGCGTTGCGCGATATAGCTGATGGCTATGGCAAAACGCGCATCTTCGAAATCCAAAAGCAAGACCAGGGCAAAGCCGCCGTCACCCGCGGCGCAGCTGCAGTCGTTGAAGCGGCGCGTCGTCAGGGGCGCGTTCAAGCTGGTGCTGACCGTGCTTGGCCTGTTGGTCGCAATGGTGCTGCTGTTTGCGGTGCTTAACCCGCCAACCACGCCTTATATGTTCAGCGAAGGCCGCAGGTTGGGGGGCGTCGACCAGCAATGGGTTGCGCTGGAAGAAGTGGCCCCTGTCATGGCACGGTCTGTGGTGGCGGCAGAAGACGCGAATTTCTGCAATCATTGGGGCTTTGATCTGGCTGCGATCAAGCGCGCTATTGCCGAAGGGTCGAACCGTGGCGCTTCTACCCTGTCGCAGCAGACGGTCAAGAATGTCTATCTGTGGCACGGGCGCACTTGGCTGCGCAAAGCGCTTGAGGCCGGCATCACGCCGCTGGTCGAAACCGTCTGGACCAAACGACGCATCATCGAGGTCTATCTGAACGTCGCCGAGTTTGACGAAGGCATCTTTGGTATCGATGCAGCGGCGCAACATTATTTCGGGGTGATTCCCGCCAAGCTGACGGCGACACAAGCCGCACGGCTGGCCGCGATCCTGCCCTCGCCCAAAACGCGCTCTGCCACGCGACCGTCCGCTTCGGTGCGCAAGCGCAGTGCCCAAATCCGTGATGGTGCGGCGACAATCAGCAAGGACGGGCGGGCAGCCTGTTTCGAGAGTTGAAAAACCCAACCAAGACGGGCATGAGGATGAAACCCTTGTTTGTTAGTACCGGAACCCCTTTATGGCCCGCCTGTTTCACGTCCCGCTGTCGCCGTTCTGCCGCAAAGTCCGGCTGAGCCTCGCCGAGAAGAAGATCGAGGTAGAACGCGTCGAAGAGCGGTATTGGGAGCAAGACCCAGATTTCATGCGTCGCAACCCTGCGGGTAAAGTCCCCGTCTTACAGCTCGACGGCATCATCATGTCCGAAAGCGCTGCGATCTGTGAATACATCGAAGAAACCCGCCCTGAACCGTCGCTGATGCCCAGTGATCCGATTCAGCGGCTTGAAGTCCGCCGTCTGGTCAGCTGGTTCGATGACAAGTTCCACGACGAAGTCACCTCAAAGCTGCTGTACGAGCGGGTGAATAAAAAGGTGATGAAGCAGGGGTTTCCTGACAGCCGCAACGTCAAGGACGGGGCCAAGGCGATCAAATACCACATCGATTATATGGCGTGGCTGCTGGACCACCGGCGCTGGCTGGCGGGCGACGTGATGACGCTGGCCGATTTCGCAGCGGCGGCGCATCTGTCCTCGCTTGATTATATCTCGGATGTGGACTGGAACCGGTCCGACGTGGTCAAGGACTGGTATGCCAAGATCAAATCCCGCCCGGCCTTCCGGTCGTTGCTGGCCGATCAGGTGCCCGGCTTCCCACCGCCGAAACACTACAATGACCTTGATTTCTAATCGGCACCCGGCCGGATGTCTGTGACACCGGCGGTTGATACGGACGCCCTGCGGGGTCGGTTGGTGGCGCAGGCGCTGGACGAGGGCTTTGTCTCGTGCCGTATATGCCGACCCGATGCAGTGCCCGAGGTGCCCGAACGGCTGCAGGCCTTTGTCGAGGCAGGGTACCACGGGCAGATGTCATGGATGGCCGACCGCATGGCCTGGCGCGGCAACCCCGCAGCGCTTTGGCCCGAAGCGCGGTCGGTGATCATGCTGGCCGAGAGCTATACGCCTGAATACGATCCGACCGAGGTGCTGAACCACCCCGACAAGGCAGGCGTGTCGGTCTATGCGCAGGGACGCGATTACCACGACATCGTAAAGAAACGGCTCAAGCGGGTGGCGCGCTGGCTGGTGGCGCAAGAACCTTGCGAGGTGAAAGTCTTTGTCGATACAGCCCCCGTGCCGGAAAAAGCGTTGGGGCAGGCGGCGGGGCTGGGCTGGCAAGGCAAGCACACGAATCTGCTTAGCCGCGACTGGGGGAACTGGGCCTTTCTTGGCGCGATCTTCACCACATTGGATTTCACCCCCGACGCGCCAGAGGTGGATCACTGCGGGTCGTGCCGGTCATGCCTTACGGCTTGCCCGACCAATGCGTTCCCCGCGCCCTATCAACTGGATGCGCGGCGCTGCATTTCCTATCTGACGATCGAACACGACGGGCCGGTCGATCTGGAATTGCGCAGCAAGATGGGCAACCGCATCTACGGCTGTGACGATTGCCTTGCCGCCTGCCCGTGGAACAAGTTCGCCGTCGCGGCGAGCGATCTGCGCTATCACGGCGGTGTCGGTGCCCCTGATCTGGCAGGGCTGGCGACGCTGGATGATGCCGCGTTCCGGCTGCGGTTCAGTGGGTCGCCGATTAAGCGGATCGGGCGCAACCGGTTCATGCGCAACGTGCTTTACGCCATTGGCAACTCCGGTCAGGCGCGGCTGGTCCCTGTGGCACAGGGTCTGCGGGACGATCCTGACGCCACAGTTGTTGATGCTGCACAATGGGCTGTGACGCGTCTTGGCGAAAACCACGGCTGACAGGGCTGGACCGCTGCGCGGGAACAGGTAAACCCTAGGAAAACGGTGCAAGGATAATTGAATGGCGCTTTTGCTTGGGGTGGATACGGGCGGCACCTATACGGATGCGGTACTGATCCGGGATGAAACCACGGTGATCGCTTCGGCCAAGGCGCTGACCACCCGCGGCGATCTGGCCATCGGTGTGGGGCAAGCCGTGCGCCGCGTGTTGGAGGCTGCTGATGTTTCAGCGGGTCAGGTGGCGATGGCGTCGCTGTCCACCACGCTGGCGACCAATGCATTGGTCGAAGGGCAGGGCGGGCGCGTGGCGCTGATCTATGTCGGTTTTAAAGAACGTGATCTTCAGGCGCACGGGCTGGCAGAGGCCCTGAACGGTGATCCCTATCTGATCTTGGGCGGCGGACATGACCACGCAGGCGCAGAGCTTTCCCCGCTGGACGAAGACGCGCTGGTCGCGTTTCTGACCGCGCAAAAATCGCAGGTCAGCGGGTTCGCGGTCGCCAGTCAGTTTGCGACGCGCAACCCTGTCCACGAACAGCGGGTTGCTGCGTTTGTGGCGCAGGTGACGGGCCGGCCTGTGTCGGCCTCGCATCAACTGTCGGCCAAGCTCAACGGGCCGAAACGGGCGCTGACGGCGGTGCTGAATGCGCGGCTCATCGGGATGATCGACAGGTTGATTGGCCGCGCCGAGGATGTGTTGACTGACATCGGCGTGACGGCCCCGTTGATGGTCGTACGCGGCGATGGTGCACTGATCTCTGCGGCACAGGCGCGTGCGCGACCGATTGAAACGATCCTCAGCGGGCCTGCGGCCTCGATTGTCGGGGCGCGGTGGATGACCGGCGCGGCACATGCGTTGGTCAGTGATATCGGCGGCACCACCACGGATGTGGCACTGCTGCGCGACGGACGGCCGGCGATTGACCCCGCAGGTGCCCGCGTCGGCAGCTACCGCACGATGGTAGAGGCCGTCGCCATGCGCACCACCGGTCTGGGGGGCGACAGCGAGGTCCATTTCCTGACCGAAGGGTTGCAAGGCGGCGTGACGCTGGGGCCAAAGCGGGTCTTGCCCGTGGCCTTGATCGCAACAGAGGCGCCGGATGTTGTTCACGCCGCACTGGATGCACAGCTGCGCAGCACCACGCCTGGCGAATATGACGGGCGCTTTGTGCGTGCGGTTGCCGGACAAACCCGCGAGGGGATCACCGTGCGCGAGGAAGCCTTGCTGGAACGCATCGGCGATGGGCTGCACCCGATGGCGGAAATCGTGCGCGCGCGGATCGAAACCGGTGCCCTCAAACGGTTGGTCGAACGCGGGCTGGTCCAACTTGCCGGCGTCACCCCTTCGGATGCGAGCCATGCGCTGGGCCGCGTGGATGCGTGGGACGCAGAGGCCGCGCAGAAGGCGCTGCGGCTGTTCGGGCGGCGGCGTACAGGGGCGGGGCAGATGTTGGCCCCTGATCCTGCCGTTATGGCGCAGATGATCGTGGATCAATTGACCGAACAGACCAGTCTGGCGTTGCTAGAGGCGGCGCTGGCCGAGGAAGACACTGCGTTTGATGCAGAACCCGAAACGCTTGCCCGGCACGAACTGTTGCAGCGCGGGTTGCGGGGTCACGCAGGCCTTGTGCGGATCGAAGCCGCGTTGAACGTGCCGGTGATCGGGCTTGGGGCCTCTGCTGCGGCCTATTATCCGGCGGTGGGCGAACGGCTGCGCACGCAGATGATCCTGCCTGAACACGCCGCAGTGGCAAATGCCATTGGCGCTGTCGTCGGGCGGGTGACCATGCGGGAAAGCGGCACGGTGACGTCCCCGGCAGAGGGGCGGTTCAGAGTGTATCTGACCGACGGGCCGCAGGATTTCAGCGATCAGACACAGGCGCTTGAAACGCTTGAAAACATGCTGCGGGAAAAGGCAGAGACAGCGGCACGGGCAGCGGGCGTGGTCGACATGCAAACCGAGGTGCAGCGCGATATCCGCTATGCCGAAGTCGAAAGCCGCAAGGTCTTTATCGAAGCGGTGCTCACGGTTGAAGCGACGGGCCGACCGAGGGTCGCATTGGTCTAGGTACCCCTCAAAGAAAACGGCGCAAACCCTATGAGGCTGCGCCGTTTTGCCGTGTTATTCCGCTGCCGCGCGTTTGGGCAGCACCCAATCGGGACGCGGGAAATGGCAGGTATAGCCGTTTGGGATACGCTCAAGGTAATCTTGATGCTCTGGCTCTGCTTCCCAGAAATCGCTGACGGGTTCGACCTCGGTCACGACTTTGCCGGGCCAGATGCCCGATGCTTCGACGTCTGCAATCGTGTCCAGCGCCGTGGCTTTTTGATCTTCGTCTACGAAATAGATTGCGGAACGGTAGCTGAGCCCGCGGTCGTTGCCCTGACGGTTCATGGTTGTCGGGTCGTGGATCTGGAAGAACAGTTCCAACAGGTCACGATAGCTGATTACGTCGTCGTTAAACGTCACCTCGATCGCCTCGGCGTGGGTGCCGTGGTCACGGTAGGTGGCGTTGGGCACGTCGCCGCCCGAATAGCCCACGCGGGTCGACACAACCCCTTCGCGTTTGCGGATCAGGTCCTGCATGCCCCAAAAGCATCCTCCGGCCAGTACTGCGCGTTGTTCGCTCATGCTACATCCTCCACTTGGTTGATATAATCGCCATAGCCTGCGTCTTGCATGTCGTCACGATGAATAAAGCGCAGCGAGGCGGAATTGATGCAATAGCGCAGTCCGCCACGGTCTGCGGGACCGTCGGGGAAGACGTGACCCAGATGGCTGTCGCCATGGGCGCTGCGCACTTCGGTGCGGACCATCCCCAGCGATGCGTCGCGCAATTCACTGACATGGGCCGGTTCGATGGGTTTGGTAAAGCTTGGCCAACCACAGCCGGATTCGTATTTGTCAGAGGACGCGAACAGCGGTTCCCCCGAGACGATGTCGACATAGATGCCCGGTTCTTTGTTATCCAGTAGCTTGCCCGTGCCCGGGCGTTCGGTGCCGTCTTGCTGGGTGACACGGAATTCTTCGGGCGACAAAGCGTTAAGGGCGGCGTCGGTCTTTTCATAGGTGGGCATGGAAGGGCTCCTTTGCGGTTTGATATATTAAATGGGGCCTGCGCGCGTTTTTCAAAGGGGTATTGCACCGGCGCACTGATCTGTGACCCCCTTGTGGTGGATCAGCCCAAGGGGCGCGGGGTCAGGTGCGGCGCTGGCGCGAGACCTGCACTGCAAGGATACCCAAGGCGATCACGGCCACGCCAAGGATATCTTGGGGGCCCAAAGGTTCGCCCAGCAACAACCAGGCAATCGCGACCCCGAAGAACGGGTTGAGAAAATGGAAGGTCGCAGCGCGGGTCGCCCCGATGCGGTTGACCAGCCAGAACCAGACCACCGTGGCCAACAGCCCCGGCACCAGACAGGTGTACAGGAACGCCAGCGCCAGCGGCCAGCTTGGGGTGATGCGTGGCGTTTCAAACAGCACGGTTGCAAAGGTCAGCGCGACGCAGCCAACCAGCATTTGCAAGCCGACCACCATCATGAAGTTCCCGCCGGATGTAGCACCGCGCACCAGCAAGGTCGCGGCGGACAGCGCAATCACACCGACCCCGCACAGCAGCAGCCCCGTCAAATCAACGCCGCCGCCAATCCGTGCACCCATGATGATTGTCACCCCGATCACACCGGCGACCAACCCTGCGATGCCCAACGGCCTAAGCTTTTCACCCAGAAACAGCCATGTCGCCAGTCCGACCAGAAGCGGCATGGTCGAGGCGACAATCGCGGCCAATGACGCCTGCACCGTTTGCATCGCCACAAAGTTCAGACCCAGATAGACCGCGTTTTGCAGGATGCCGAAGACGATGGTGGCGCGCCATTGCGCGCGCGTCAGCCGCCATGTCTGGCCAAGCGCCAGCGCGATCCCTACCCCAAGCAGGCCGGAAATAAGATACCGCGCTGACAGCGCCATAAGGGGGGACGCATCTGCGACGATGATCCGGGCCGAGGTGAACGCCGACGACCACATCACCGCAAAAGCCAGCCCCATGAGAATTGCGCGTATATCCATGAGGAAGCCTTTCAGGTCGGTATGGTGCCGTAGAGTTTCGCAGTCGGTCCGAAGGGGCAAGCGCTTTTGATGCAACATTGACCTGCCACAAACGCAAAGGGCCGCCCCGCGGGCGACCCTTTGTCAGAATAGACTGTGAACAGTCTTATTCGTTAACGCTGTCTTTCAGCGCTTTCGCGATGGTCATCTTGACGACCTTGTCCGCTTCTTTCTTGAACTGTTCGCCAGTGGCGGGGTTGCGCACCATACGCTCGGGGCGCTCGCGGCAATAGATTTTGCCAATGCCCGGAAGGGTCACAGCGCCACCGCCGGAAACTTCTTTGGTGATCAACGCGCAAACCGCGTCCAGTGCCGCGCTTGCCGATTTCTTGTCTTCGCCCATTTCCTCAGCCAAAGCCGCGACGAGCTGGGTTTTTGTCATTGGTTTAGTTGCCATCTTGTTTTTCTCCTTCGTCCGCCCGGATTAGGGCCTCACGGGCAGAATGTAACGGTATGTTGTGTATGAACACAACGAATAGGTCGCAAGAAACCGTGAAAACATGCTGTTTTCAGCCGATTTCGACCTTCAGAGAAAGGCAGTTTCGTCAAAAGAGCGTAATTTCCGGCTATGCAACCGCTCTAACGGCATATCGCGCAGTTGTTCCATCGCCCGAATACCAATCATCAGGTGCCGCGCAACCTGCGTTTTATAGAAATCCGACGCCATCCCGGGCAGTTTCAACTCGCCATGCAGCGGTTTGTCAGAGACGCAAAGCAACGTGCCGTAGGGCACACGGAACCGGTAGCCGTTGGCTGCGATCGTGGCACTTTCCATATCCAGCGCCACGGCGCGGGACTGGCTAAGCCGCTGCACCGGACCGGATTGGTCGCGCAGTTCCCAGTTGCGGTTGTCGATGGTGGCGACGGTGCCTGTGCGCATGATCCGTTTCAGCTCGTAGCCTTCAAGCTGGGTGACCTGTTCAACCGCGTCTTCCAGTGCGATCTGGATTTCCGCCAGCGCAGGGATAGGCACCCAGACCGGCAGATCGTCGTCCAGCACGTGGTCTTCGCGCAGATAGCCATGCGCCAGCACGAAATCCCCAAGCGCTTGGGTGTTGCGCAGGCCAGCGCAGTGACCAACCATCAGCCACGCATGGGGGCGCAGCACGGCGATGTGGTCCGTCGCGGTTTTTGCGTTGGACGGTCCGACGCCAATATTAACCAGCGTGATGCCCGACCCGTTCGCGCGTTTCAGGTGATAGGTCGGCATCTGCGGTGTTTTGACTGACGCATGCAGCGGCGCGTCGCCGTCCGAAATCTCGACGTTGCCGGTAGAGACGAAGGACGTGTAGCCGCTATCAGGGTCACGCAGCATGGCGCGGGCGTATTCCTCGAACTCGGTGACGTAGAACTGGTAATTGGTGAACAATACGTGGCTTTGGAAATGGTCGGGATCGGTGGCGGTGTAATGCGTTAGCCGTGCCAGCGAATAATCGACACGCTGCGCGGTGAAGGGGGCCAGCGGGCGTACATTGTCCACGGGCAGATAGGTCCCGTTTACGATATCGTCATTTGTGGTGCTCAGGTCCGGCACATCAAACACATCGCGCAGGGTGAAATCGGCAGCGCCTTCCTGCGGGATCGTCACGTTGTCATCATTGGAAACCGCGAAATGCACCGGAATAGGAGTATCCGACACAGCGATCGTCACGGGTTGGCCGTGGTTTTCAATCAGCAGCCCGATTTGCTGCGTTAGGTAGTGTTTGAACAGTTCGGGCCGCGTGATCGTCGCCGAAAACGTGCCGGGCGACGACACATGACCAAAGGACAACCGCGAATCCACCTGCGCATAGCTGGAGGTGGTGAACCGGATCTCGGGGTAGAACGCCCTGATCCGTGTTTCGGGGGCCGCATTGTCCATCGCTTTCTGGAAATGTTCGCTCAGGAAACCCGTTGCTTGGCTGTAAAGTTCGATCAGGCGCGCAACGGCGGCGGCAGCGTCGGTGAATTGTTCGGCGGGGCGGGCATCTGGGGTCAGGATTTTGGTCATGAAACAGGCTCTAATAAAGGAATAAATTCAAAACTGCGCACATCGACCAGTCCGAGGTCAGAGATGCGCAATTCGGGAATGACAACAAGTGCCAGAAGGGAATGCTGCATATAGGCGTTGTTCAACGTGCACCCACAATCGCGCATCGCCTGCATCATCGCTTCGGTCTTGGCGGCGACATCGGATGCGGGGTTGTCGGACATCAGGCCAGCGATCGGCAGTTCGACCATGGCCAGCTCTGCGCCGTCCTTGAAGATGGTGATCCCGCCGCCGACGTCGCGCAGACGGTTCGCGGCCATCGCCATATTGTCGGTATCAGTGCCCACCACGATCATGTGGTGACTGTCATGCGCCACGGTGGATGCCATCGCCATCGGCCCTTGATACCCAAAGCCAGACACCAGCGCGTTGACAACAGTGCCCGTGCCGCGATGCCGTTCAACCAGCGCGATCTGGCACACTTCGCCCGTGGATTGCACGCGCCCTTCGGTCACGGGCAGTTCGAACTTTAGCGCACGGGTCGGGGCTTGGTTTTCGACGACGCCGATCACATTGGCAGTCACGGCATTGGCCCCCGCAGGCGCCGTGATCTGGAAATCATCCGCGCCAAGGTCTTTGCCCATGTTGACGGTTTGCCGGGCATGGGGCGCCCAGTCGTAATGTGGACACTCTGCCAGACACACGCCATCTTCGGCCACGATCTGACCGCGTGCGATCACCGTTTCGATGGGGAGCGTTTTGAGGTCAGAGGTCAGGATCACATCTGCACGTCGTCCAGGCGTCAGCGACCCGATCTCGCGTTCTAGACCAAAGTGAGTCGCGGTGTTGATCGTCGCCATTTGCAGCGCAATCAAAGGGTCGCAGCCGCAGTCGATGGCATGGCGCACCACGCGGTTCATATGACCGTCATTCACCAAAGTGCCGGAATGGCAGTCGTCGGTGCACAGGATCATATTGCGCGAATCCAGGCCTTTTTCGGTGATCGCGGTGATCTGTGTTTCAATGTCGTACCAAGCAGACCCCAGCCGGATCATCGACCGCATCCCCTGACGCATCCGCGCAATGGCATCCGCCTCGCAGGTGCCCTCGTGATCATCCGCAGGGCCGCCCGCCACATAGGCAGCAAAGGCAGGTCCCAGATCGGGCGAGGCATAGTGCCCGCCCACGGTCTTGCCCGCGCGTTGCGTCGCCGCGATCTCGGCCAGCATCTTGGGGTCGCCCGCCGTCACTCCGGGGAAGTTCATCATCTCGCCCAGACCGATGATACCGGGCCAGTGCATCGCCTCGGCGACATCCTCTGCCGTGATTTCAAAGCCGGTGGTCTCGAGGCCGGGGGCGGAGGGCGCACAGGATGGCATTTGCGTGAAGATATTCACCGGCTGCATCAAGGCTTCGTCATGCATCATGCGCACGCCTTCCAGCCCCAGCACATTGGCGATCTCGTGCGGGTCGGTGAACATTGACGTGGTGCCATGGGGGATTACGGCGCGGGCAAATTCCGCAGGTGTCAACATGCCGCTTTCGATGTGCATATGCCCGTCGCACAGCCCCGGGATCATATAGCGGCCTTTGGCCTCGATCACCTTGGTCGCATCGCCTTTGCAATGGCTGGCGTCCGGCCCGACAAAGGCGATGCGGCCCGCCTTGATCGCGATGTCATGGTCCGGCAGGGTTTCGCGCGTATGCACGTTGACCCAGATACCGCCGGTGATGATCGTATCCGCAGCGCTGCGTCCCGCTGCGACGGCGACCAGTTGTTCAGCCACATCGGGCCATGAGGGGAATGTGTGTTCTTTCATACCTGACGTTGACACGAAGATTGCCCGAGGTTCAAGCACGAGGCTTTGTGACGTTTGCACTGTCCATGCCGACTGGGCTAACTGTGGGCGACCAACAGCACGTAAGGCTATCCCATGAAGATTATGTTTGTGCACCAGAATATGCCCGGCCAATACCGCGAGCTGGTGCAATGGCTGGCCGACCAACGTGCGCACCAGATCTATTTTCTGACCCAACGCAAGAACCCGCCCCGCTTTGATGGCGTCGAAACGCGGGTCTACAAGACTCATCACCGACCGGCAGAGAACGCCTATGGGCTGTCAAAGAACTGGGAGGAATCCACGGGCAACGGTTTGGCCGCTGCCCGTGCGGCCAAGCAGATCGAACGCAGCGAAGGGTTCAAGCCGGATATTGTCGTGGGACACGTGGGGTGGGGGGAGCTGACGTTTTTCAAACAGATATGGCCCGATGTCCCGATCATCGGCTTTTTCGAATACTATTACAGCGAAACCGGCGGGCCCGTGGGCTTTGACCCCGAAGAGCCCGTGACCGAGAACACGCCGTTTTTGCTGCATGCGCGCAACGCCGTGCCGCTGGCGAATATCGAAACCGTTGATGTGGGGCTAAGCCCGACCTACTGGCAGCGCGACCGTTTCCCGCAAAGCTTTCATAGCAAGCTCTATGTCTGCCACGACGGGATACGCACCGATCAGCTGCGCCCGAACCCGTCGGTGACGCTGAAACTCGGCCGGCTGGACCACGTACTGACGAAGGACGACGAGGTGCTGACCTTCGTATCGCGCAACCTTGAACGCACGCGGGGATTCCATGTGTTCATGCGGGCGCTGCCTCGCATCCTGAAACAACGGCCCAATGCGCGGGTGCTGGTGGTGGGCGGGAATGACACGTCTTATGGCGGCAAAAGCAAACACCCCGGCGGGCTGCGCGCCGAGATGGAGGCAGAGGTTGGCAAGGACGTGGATTGGTCCCGCGTGCATTTTCTGGGCAAGCTGCCTTACGAGGATTACCAGAAGGTCGTGCAGATCAGCCGCTGCCATTTGTATCTGACGATGCCGTTTGTGCTGTCATGGTCCCTGCTCGAAGCGATGGCGATGGGCGCGACGATTGTCGGCTCTGATGTGGCCCCCGTGCGCGAGGCGATTACCCATGGCGAAACCGGCCTGCTGTGCGATTTCTTTGATCCCGATGCGCTGGGCGATCAGGTGGCAGAAGTCTTGGCCCATCCGGCGCGATACGCGCATTTAGGGCCTGCGGCACGGGCGCATGTGGTCAAGACGTATGACTTTTTGTCCAAGTGCCTGCCGGAACATATCGCGCAGATGAATGCGTTGGTCCCCAAAGGCCAGCGGATCAACCTGCCCAAGACGACGACATAGAAAGGACGTCCCATGGACAAAACGCTGCTTTCAATCGGTCACGGTTTTAGCGCGCGCGCGTTAGCGGCGCGTCTGGTGCCGCAGGGCTGGCGTATCGTCGGCACCACGCGCAGCGCTGACAAGGCCGACGCGATTACCGCCACGGGTGTAGAGCCGATCGTTTGGCCCGGCGCTGATCTGGGAGCGCTGATCGCAGAGTTTCCCAACGTGCTTGTCTCCGCCGGACCGGACAGTGCTGGCGATCCTGTGTTGAATGCGGTGGAAGATGCGGTCACCCGCGCGGCGGTCGATCTACGGTGGGTTGGCTATCTGTCGACCACGGGCGTTTACGGCGATCACGCGGGCGATTGGGTGGACGAAGACACGCCTCTCACACCATCGACAAAGCGCGGGCGTGCCCGGGTCACGGCAGAGGCGCGGTGGCAGGCGATCCCTGATTTGCCGCTGCATATCTTTCGTTTGGCGGGCATCTATGGCCCCGGGCGCGGCCCCTTTGCCAAGGTGCGTGCCGGTACGGCGCGGCGGATCATCAAGCAGGGGCAGGTGTTTTCCCGCATCCACGTCGAAGACATTGCCCAAGCGCTTGAGCTGTCATTGCAGCGACCCGATGCGGGGGCTGTCTATAACCTGTGCGACGACGACCCCGCGCCGCCTCAGGATGTGATCGCTCACGCAGCGGAACTGCTCGGCCTGCCCGTGCCCCCCGCGATCCCGTTTGAAGAGGCCGATATGACCCCGATGGCCCGCAGCTTTTACGCGGAAAGCAAGAAGGTTCGGAACGACCGCACCAAGCAGGCGTTGGGCTGGGTACCGCAGTACCCGACCTATCGATCGGGGCTTGCGGCATTGATTGAACAAGACGGCTGACCTTTGGGGGGCAGATGCAAGATACTGACGAGCGAAGTCTGACCCATCTGCTGGATGGAGTGGAACATGCAGCCCGCCACGACACCGTAACGATAGACGACGTGTTGAATGAATTCGGAGAGCGGTCCCTGCTTCCGTTTATCCTGTTGGCGGCGTTGTTGCTGGTGTCCCCCCTGTCAGGGGTGTTCGGCGTGTCCAGCTTTATGGCGCTGGTCATCATCCTTCTGTCGGCGCAGGCGGTCTATGGGCGCAAACGGTTGTGGCTGCCGCAGTTCCTGCTGCGCCGCGAAGTGAAATCTTCGAGATTGCAGTTCGGGGTCAAGTGGCTGCGCAAGCCTGCGGCGTTTTTCGACCGTCACTCGGGCAAGCGGCTTCAGTTCCTGACCACGGGGCCGATGCGGCTGCTGACCTTGGTTACTTGCGTGGTTATGCCGGTCGCGTGGCCGTTGCTGGAATTCGTACCCTTCGCCTCTTCGCTTGGCGGCGGCACTGTGGCGCTATTTGCCTTTGGCCTGTTTACCCGCGATGGGCTCTATGTGCTGCTCGGCTATTTGATGATCCTGATCACGTCGTTGAGCTTTTACACCATTGTGTTCTGATCACCCAAGATAGGCACGAAGCGCGTCGGGCGGATTATCCATAAGTGCTGCAGCGGGCTGCGGTGCCTGCGCAGTGCCGCCTTCGACAAAGATCACCTGATCCGCGATACGGCGCACGTCTTCGGGGGCGTGGGTCACCATGATCAGCGCTGCGCCGGTTTCTGCGGCCAGCTCTGCCACCAGATCAAGCATATCGTTGCGCAGGGCAGGACCAAGTGCGGCAAAGGGTTCATCCAGTAACACCAGCGGGCGCGCCTGTACCAGCACACGCGCCAGCGCCACACGGCTTTGCTGCCCGCCCGACAGTTCCGCAGGTTTGCGTGTTGCCATATCCTGTAGCCCGACCCGTGCAAGCGCATCTTCTACGCGGGATTGTTCGGCGCTGCGCAGCCGCAGGTCGGGGCGCAGGCCTAGGCCGACATTCTGCAAGACGCTGAGGTGGGGGAACAGGTTGTTGTCCTGAAACAGCATCGTCATGGGTCGCGCGCCGGGGGCGGCGTGGGTGATGTCCGCGCCCTGCCAGAGCAGCTTGCCCTTGCTCAACGGTATAAATCCGCAAAGCGCCCCCAGAAGGGTCGATTTTCCCGCCCCCGAGGGGCCGATCACCGCATAGGTTTGCGCGGGCGCAATGGTCAGGTCGGCGTGCAAGGCAAAGCTGCCTTGGGTGATCTGCGCGGTCTCAAGCGTCAGCATGCCAGCGCCCTCCCTTGTCGAATATCCAGAAAATCCCGAGCGATAACGCCAACAGGATCAGTGCCGCACCGGCGGCGGCCTCCATCCGGTAGGCCCCCATCAGCCGGTACATTTGTAGCGGTAGGGTCGCACTGTCAGGGTCAGCGAACAAGGCGATGACCCCCAGATCGCCCATCGACAGCGCACCGGTCAACCCTGCGGCAAATCCGATCTGCGGGCGCAGCCGTGGCATGATCAGCCAACGCCAAAGCGGCCAACCGCGCAGCCCCAACATTTGCGCCTGCCTGCCGTAAACCTGAACCGTGTCGCGCAGACGGGGCACCAGAATTCGTAGCGCAAAGGGCAGGGCCATCAGCGCATTGACCAGCGCCGTCACGGGCAAGGCCAGCGCAAAAGGGCTGGCGACAGGGTTGATCAGAATGAACCAGCCGGTGCCGATCATCAGCGGCGATGCGGCAAGACCCAACAGGCCCACTGCCTCTATGCCGCCGCGGGCGCGGGTTGCAATCCAGCCCGCGAGGGGCAGGGCAAGCACCAGCAACACCCCCACGCTGATCAACGCCACGGTGACAGAGGTTCCCGCTGCCTGCCATACGCTGACAGGCATCTGCGGCAGGCCGATCACCCCGCGCAGCAGGACCGAGGTCAGGGGCAACAGAAGAAACCCCGCCGCCAGCGTGATGAACAGCGCATCGATCCCCCGTTGCAACCCGCCGCGCGCGTCCCAGCGGTGCAGGGGTCGGTCCTGCCCGCCGCCCAGACTGATCGCGGGAATGATCCACAGCGCCAGCGCGGCGGTGCTGCCGGCAAGGCCAAGCTGCACCAGCGACAGCAGCGCTGCACGGTTCAGGTCAAAGTCGAAACGGAACGCCTGATAGATCGCAAGCTCGATCGTCGTGGCGCGGGGGCCACCGCCCAAGGTCAGCGCTACGGCAAAGCTGGTCAGGCAGATCACAAAGATCAACGCCGCTGTGCCGGGCAGGATCTGGCGGAGCAGGGGCAGTTCAATGCTGCGGAACACGGCGCGCGGGGTCATGTCAAGCTGCGCTGCCAGCCGGAAACGTTCAGCGGGCACGGTTTGCCACGCCTGCAACAGCAGTCGCGTTGCCAGTGGCAGGTTAAAAAAGACATGTGCCAGCACGACTCCATGCAGCCCGTAGATAGAGATGCCGGGCAGTCCGACCAGCGCCAGACCCGCATTCAGCCAGCCCGCGCGGCCAAACACCGCAAGCACCCCCAGCACGGCGACAATCACCGGCAGGATAAAAGGTGCCCCAAGCAGCGTCACCAGCAGCCCGCGCCCGACAAAGCGGCGCCGCGCCAAGGCGCGGGCGACAGGGATTGCCAGCACGGTAGACAGCAGGGCGGAAAGCACGGCCTGTAGCACGGTAAACCGGATCGCGGACCAATCGGCGGGGCCAAGCCCGCTGCCGAACTCGGCCCGCCAAAGTACCGCCCCCACCGCAGCAAGGATCAGCGCCGCAACCAGAATGGCGGCGCTGATGCCGGTTTTCGTGCTTATTGCGACAGCGCGGAGAGCCATTCGGCCAATGCTTCCTCGCGCAGGGCGGGCACGTCACCGTTCGGGATCAGCAGCGCCTTGCCCGGTTCGATCAACTGGTCAAAGCCGTCGGGCAGCCCGCCTTGGGGCGTAACGGCGGGGTACATCCAGTTGGTCGTGGGCAGCACAGATTGCGCGGCGTCAGATACCATGAACTGCATGAATTGATCGGCCAGCGCGGGCTGGTCGGTGCCCGCCAGTTTGCCGACGACTTCGATTTGCATGTAGTGCCCTTCGTCAAAGGCGGCGGCGGCTTTGGTCGCGTCTTCTTCGGCGATCAGGTGGTAGGCGGGGGACGTGGTATAGCTCAGCACCATGTCGGCCTCGCCTTCAAGGAACAGGCCGTAGGCTTCGGACCAGCCTTTGGTCACGGTCACGACGTTATCCGCCAAACCTTCCCAGATCGCGGGGGCCTCGTCGCCGTAAGCCTCCTTGACCCACATCAGCAGACCCAGACCGGGGGTAGAGGACCGCGGGTCTTGGATCACGATTTTGAGGTCACTGTCGGCCAGCGCGCGAAAGTTCGCAGGCGGTGTCAGATCGGCGTTATGGACAAAGGCAAAATAGCCCCAGTCGTAGGGGGCAAAGCTGTCGTCCTCCCATGTGACGGGCAGGTCGTAATCCGCATCAACTGTGGCAGTCGCGAACAACCCTGTTTCCTTGGCTGCCGCGATCAGGCTGGTATCAAGCCCCAGTACCAGATCGGCGTCAGAACGCGCGCCTTCCAGCTTGAGCCGCGCCAGCAGCGCCGCGCCATCGCCCATGCCAACGAATTTCAGATCACAGGCACACTCTGCTTCAAAGGCAGCTTCGATCACCGGGCCGGGGCCCCATTCGGCGACAAAGCTATCGTAGGTATAGACCACCAGTTCAGGCGTCTCGGCTAGCGCCGAGGTGGCGAAAAGCGTGGTGGCAGCAAGTGTAAGATACTTCATGGCATCCTCCAAAATGCGGCGTCAGAAAGCGTTGGAGGTGTGTCCAGACCTTCCCTCCGCCGGTGTTAACCGGTTCAGGTTCAACGGGTCCGTGCGCGCACATCTCAGCCTATTGGCCCCCCGAGGTGCCTTATCGGTAGAACGCCTGTGGCCCACGCGCAAGGTGAAACCCCTTGAGGCATAGTCCTGCCCCCGTTAAGGATCACCGCCAAAGGAGCACATCCCATGTCGATCAACAGCTTTGGCCATCTTTTCCGCGTGACCACCTGGGGCGAAAGCCACGGGCCTGCTTTGGGGGCCACGGTTGACGGCTGCCCCCCCGGTGTGACGATCACCGAAGAGATGATCCAGCAGTGGATGGACAAGCGCAAACCCGGCCAGAACAAATACACCACGCAGCGCCGCGAAGCGGACGAGGTGCGGATCCTGTCAGGTGTGTTCGAAGGCGTCACCACCGGCACGCCGATCCAGCTGATGATCGAGAACACCGACCAGCGGTCCAAGGACTACGGCGACATCAAGGACAAGTTCCGCCCCGGTCACGCCGACATCACGTATTTCCAGAAATACGGCATCCGCGATTATCGCGGCGGCGGGCGGTCATCGGCACGTGAAACCGCGTCGCGTGTGGCCGCAGGCGGCCTCGCACGCGAGGCGATCAAGGCGATTGCCCCGAAAGTGCAGATCACCGGTTACATGGTGCAGATGGGCCCGCATAAAATCGACCGAGATGCGTTTGATTGGGGTCAGATCGAACAGAACCCGTTCTGGGTGCCCGACGCCAAAGCGGCTGACGACTGGGCCGCGTATCTGGACGGTCTGCGCAAGTCAGGATCGTCCGTTGGCGCGATCATCGAGATAACGGCACGCGGCGTGCCCGCGGGCCTTGGCGCGCCGGTCTATGGCAAGCTCGACACCGATCTGGCCGCAGCGATGATGAGCATCAACGCCGTCAAAGGCGTCGAGATCGGCGAAGGCATGTCCGCCGCCATGCTGACCGGAGAGTTGAACGCAGACGAGATCAGCATGGGCGCCGACGGCCCTGTCTATTCGTCGAACCATGCGGGCGGTATTCTGGGCGGCATCAGCACCGGCCAAGATATCGTGCTGCGTTTCGCGGTCAAACCGACGTCGAGCATCCTGACCACGCGCAAAACGATCACCAAATCCGGCGAAGACACAGAGATCATCACCAAGGGTCGCCACGATCCGTGCGTTGGTATCCGCGCCGTGCCCGTGGGCGAGGCGATGATGGCCTGTGTGCTGCTGGATCATATGCTGCTGCATCGCGGTCAGGTCGGCGAAAATCAGGGCGTCATCGGCTAAGTTGCACAGGACGCTCGGATTTTCCGCACATGGGCGGGAATAACACGCGCAGGTTGACGCCGGGTCTTGCAACTTGAAACGCACAGGCGCAAGTATTCGCCATGCAAAGCACCACGACAGAGCACCGCCCCGGCCGGGCCATCGCCCTTAAACTGGGGGCGGTCTTTCTGTTCTCGGTCATGGCGGCCCTCATCAAGATCGCGACGGACACCGTGCCCGCCGCCCAAGCCGTGTTCTACCGGTCGTTTTTTGCCTTTCCGATGATCATCCTATGGCTGTGGCAACGCGGTGACCTGCGCGACGGGTTAAAGCCAAGCAACCTGATGGGGCACGTCTGGCGCGGTATCTTCGGGACAACGGCGATGGCGCTGACCTTTGCGGGGCTAAGCCTGCTGCCCCTGCCAGAGGTGACGGCTATCGGCTATGCCACGCCGCTGTTCACCGTGATCTTTGCCGCGATATTCTTGGGCGAACAGGTGCGTGTGTTCCGCCTGTCCGCTGTCGCGATCGGGTTGATCGGGGTGTTAATCGTTCTGTACCCCCGCTTCACCGTGGAGGGGGATAGCGTGTCGCAACTGGCGATGATGGGCGCGATTATGGTGGTGGCTGCGTCGATCATGCGTGCGCTTGTCCAGATCCACGTGCGCCGTCTGGTGCAAACCGACAGCACGGCGGCCATCGTGTTCTACTTTTCACTCACCGCGACCTGCCTTTCGTTCTTTACCCTGCCCGCAGGGATGGTGATCAACTGGGAGCCGCTTTGGTGGGTTAATCCGGGTTGGCAGGTCTCGGCGTTGTTGATCCTGTCGGGCATGATCGGCGGGGTGTCGCAGATCATGATCACCGCGTCATATCGCTATGGGCCAGTGTCGATGCTGGCCCCATTCGACTATGCCTCGATGATTTTCGCGGTGCTGATCGGCTGGGTGTTGTTCAGCGAAATCCCGACACCTGCGATCCTGATCGGGGCGGGTCTGGTCATTGCGGGCGGTGCCGCGATCATCTGGCGGGAACGCCAACTGGGGCTGGACCGGTCCAAGTCCAAGGCGAGCAGCACCCCCCAAGGAACCCCAAGCTGACAGCACGCGAAAATGCGTGTCAGGATTGCAATTCGTGCTAGCCTGACCCTCTAGGGTGTGGAATCGCAGGTCTCCTGAGTGTTCCGCGCCCTGCTTTCTGGGAGGGAAACATGAAATTAACCAAGATTATTGCTACTGCCGTATCCATTGGTTTCGGGGCAACTGCCGCATGGGCGCAAGACTGCGCCCCGTCGCAATGGGGGGCAGAGGATCAATTGGGATCGGCCAACCTGATCAGCGACGCCCGCACGCTAGAGGCGGCCAAACTGATCAAACAAGGCAAATCCATGCCGCTGGGGATCGTGATCGGGCCGGACACCCCTGCCTTTCCGCCGCGGTCTTTGAACCTGCAAATCGTTCAGCCCAACCAGCACGGTGGGCAAAAACTGTCGTCCTTTGGCTATGAAGGCAACTATAATGACGACTTGCTGCAAACCTGGATCGGAATCGGGTCGCAGCTGGACGGGCTGGGGCATCTCGGGGAAAACGGGATGTACTATAACTGTCTGGACGAAAAGGAAATCTCGGCAATCAGCGGCCTGACAAAATTGGGGACCCACGCTGTGCCGCCCTTGGTCGGGCGCGCTGTGATCATTGATATGGCCAAGCATATGGGCAAGGACGTGCTGGCCGCCGGAGAGCATTTCGGCGAGGCAGAGATCACCGCCGCGATGGAAGCGCAACAGGTCACTGTGAACGAAGGCGATATCGTCCTGTTTCACACCGGTTGGACCGATGGCATGATGGAAAGCGACCCAAGCGCGTGGGGGTCGACCGAACCGGGGCTGAATAACGAAGGCGCGGTGTTTGTCGCAGCGATGAATCCGATGGCCGTGGGCGCAGACACGTGGGGCCTAGAGTCCATTCCGCCGAAAGAGGGTGACAAGGTGTTCTATGGTCACGTCACGCTGCTCAAGGACAATGGCATCTATATTCTGGAAACCATGAACACGGGCCCCTTGGTCGCTGAAGGGGTGCAAGAGTTCATGTTCGTGCTGGGACAGCCGCTGATCAAAGGCACGGTGCAGGCGATGATCAATCCGGTCGCGCTTTACTGACCCGCTAGGATCACGCGCATCGCGTAAATGAAACGGCGCAGGGGCTGAACCCTCGCGCCGTTTTGCGTATGCGGGCCGGTTCAGGCCCGGACGAGCTTTTCGTAGTCTTCCGAAATCTCGCGGGTCAGCGCGCCGACCTCGAAGGTGTAGTCGCCGATCTGGCCGACGGGCGTGACTTCGGCTGCGGTGCCGGTCAGCCAGCACTGTTCAAAGCCTTCCAGCTCTTCGGGCATGATGTGGCGTTCATGCACGGTCAGGCCCTTGTCTTTGAGCATCCCGATCACGGTCTGACGTGTCAGCCCGTTGAGGAAGCAATCGGCCAGCGGCGTGTGCACTTCGCCGTCCTTTACGAAAAAGATGTTCGCGCCGGTCGCTTCGGCCACATAGCCGCGGTAATCCATGAACAGCGCGTCAGAACAACCCTTGGCCTCTGCCGCGTGTTTGGAGGTGGTGCAGATCATATACAGACCAGCCGCTTTGGCGTGTACGGGGATCGTCTCGGGCGAGGGGCGTTTCCATTTGGAGATGTCGAGCTTGGCACCCTGCATCTTGGCGTCGCCATAATAGTTGCCCCATTCCCAACCGGCGATGGCCAGCCGCACAGGGTTGCGCGCCGCCGAAACACCCATATCAGGTCCCGCGCCGCGCCATGCGACTGCGCGGACATAGGCGTCGGTCCAGCCGTTCGCCTTGAGCATTTCGTATTTCGCGGTCTCGATTTCATCGACGGAATAGGGGATTTCAAAATCGAGGTACTCTGCCGATTTCCGCAGCCGTTCAGAGTGTTCGCGGCTTTTGAAAATCTTGCCGTTGTAGCAGCGTTCGCCTTCGAACACCGATGACGCATAGTGCATGGCATGGGTCAGAATATGGACATTGGCCTCGCGCCAATCGACCATTTTGCCGTCCAACCAGATTTTGCCGTCGCGATCGTCATATGCGCCGTCCATGATGTATCCTTCCTCAAAGCACCTTGGGGTTTATGAAAATTGCGTCCAACCCGCTGCGTGCAGACATATAATTACGCAAAACATGGGATTCGATAGCCTTTGACACTTGGAAAGTCAACAACGCTGACGTAAGCTCTTGGCGCAGCAACGGGAGACGACAATGGCGGACGGACGCGGCCCATCATCACACACGGGCGAGAACCTGCTATTCCTAACGGATGAACAGCTGCGTCAGGGGATCGAGGCGATGTTCTTTGCCTACCGTGGTTTCACGGCCGACCCCGACAAGATACTGGTGGACATGGCCTATGGTCGCGCACACCACCGTGCAATCCACTTTATCAACCGTGCACCGGGCACGACGGTGAACAACCTGCTGGGGATTTTGGGTGTTACAAAACAATCCCTTAATCGTGTCTTGCGCACGTTGATCGCCGATGGTCTTGTCAAAAGCCAAGTGGGAAAAACCGACAAGCGGGAGCGGCATTTGTATCTGACCGACGCAGGGCGCGCGCTCGAACAGACATTGTCTGATGCACAACGGATGCGGATGCGCAGCGCGTTCCGCGATGCCGGACCAGAAGCGGTTGCGGGTTTCCGCACCGTGCTGGAGGCGATGATGGACCCTGAAATGCACCACAGCTACACGCGCCTAAAGGAGAATGGCGCATGAAAGAGGCAGATGCGCACCTGCTGATCGTCGATGATGACGAACGTATCCGGTCTTTGTTGCAAAAGTTTCTGATGCGGCATGGCTTTCTGGTGACCACGGCCCGCGACGCGGCCCATGCACGGCGCATTCTGGCGGGGTTGGATTTTGATCTGATCGTGTTGGATGTGATGATGCCGGGCGAGGACGGGCTGAGCCTGACCCGTGGTCTGCGCGAAACCATGCAAACGCCAATCCTGCTGCTGACCGCCAAGGGCGAGACGGAAAACCGCATCGACGGGCTGGAAGCAGGGGCGGATGATTATCTTGCCAAACCGTTTGAACCCAAGGAGCTGCTACTGCGGATTAACGCGATCCTGCGCCGTATGCCGGACACCCGCGTCGCAGATGCAGCGCCCAAGGTGCTGTCGATGGGCGCGATCCGCTATGATATCGAACGCGGCGAGCTGTGGCAGGGCGACGATCTGGTGCGATTGACCGCCACCGAAATCCAGCTGATGCGGATTTTTGCCGCCCAGCCGGGGGCGGCGCTCAGCCGGTCCAAACTGGTCGAAGAACTAGGCCGCGACCGCGGGCAGGCGCAGGAACGCGCGGTTGATGTGCAGATCACGCGTCTGCGCCGCAAAATCGAAGATAACCCCAAACAGCCGCGCTATCTGCAAACCGTACGCGGCGCGGGCTATATGCTGGCACCCGACTGACGCCCCCTAGCTGCAGGGGGGTTGATCCGCAAAATTGGCGCAAGAGAATTTGCGCCCAATAAATCGGCACGGTCACTGGAAGCCAAAGCGCGGGCGGGCTATGTTTGGGCCAAGTTTGATTGATGGGATTCACGGCAATGACAGATACTCCGGTAGAAGAGATGAGCTTTGAGGCGGCGATGGCGGAACTGGAAAAGGTTCTGGGCCAGCTAGAGCGGGGCGATGTGGCGCTGGACGAAAGCATTTCGCTGTACGAACGCGGTGCCAAGCTCAAGAAACGCTGCGAAACCAAGCTCAAGGAAGCCGAAGAGAAAGTTGCGCAGATCACGCTGGACGGCGACGGCAACCCTGTCGGAGTGACTCCTGTTGACGGGGTTTGACATCTCGCTTGAGACCGAGCTGACGCGAAAGCCCTTTGCAGAGGCGTTGCCAAAGGCTGCGGATCTGGCGATCGGCCAAATCCTGCACGGACTTGGCGGGCTGGACGGCACTGTGGCCGAGGCGATGCGCTATGCCGTGACAGGCGGCAAGGGTCTGCGGGCGTTTCTGGTGATCGAAAGCGCGCGGTTGCACGGGGTGATGGGCGCGCAGGCCGCCCCCGCCGCTGGTGCCATCGAGGCGTTGCACGCCTATTCGCTGGTGCATGATGATATGCCTTGCATGGATGATGACGCGCTGCGTCGGGGCCAGCCCACAGTGCACCTAAAGTGGGACGAGGCGACGGCGGTTCTGGCTGGCGATGCGCTGCAAACACTGGCGTTTGAACTGGTCGCGGCGACGGGCTGTGGCGATGCTGAACGGGTTGCGCTCGTGGCTGGGTTGGCGCGGGCCGCCGGTGTGCGGGGCATGGTCGGTGGGCAGGCGATGGACATCGCCGCCGAAACCGCACGCCAACCGCTGACGCTGGACCAGATCACAACGCTTCAGGCCGGCAAGACCGGTGCGCTGATCGAATGGGCTGCGACAGCAGGGCCGGTGATGGCGTGCGATGATCCCGCCGCCCTTCGCAGCTATGCCCGCAACCTCGGTCTGGCGTTCCAGATCGCGGATGACATTCTTGACGTTGAAGGCGACGCCGCCACGGTGGGCAAAGCCGTCGGCAAGGATGCCGATGCGGGCAAGGCGACTTTTGTATCGTTGCTGGGGCTCGACCCCGCCCGTGCGCGTGCCCGTGATCTTGTCGATGCTGCTTGTGATGCCCTGTCCCCTTACGGCACAGACGGGGAAACCTTGCGAGACGCAGCCCGCTTCGTTATTGCCCGCAAAAGCTGATCCGGTGGAGAGCCAGATGACCGATAGACCCGATACGCCCCTTTTGGACCGTGTAAACCGCCCTGCCGATCTGAAGAATTTCTCGGACGCAGAGCTGGTGAAACTGTCCCATGAACTCCGGGCAGAGACGATTTCTGCCGTGTCCGAGACGGGCGGCCATCTGGGCGCGGGTCTGGGGGTGGTTGAACTGACGGTCGCGATCCATTCGGTGTTCGATACACCCAAGGACAAGCTGATCTGGGACGTAAGCCACCAGTGCTACCCGCATAAAATCCTGACCGAACGCCGCGACCGCATCCGCACCCTGCGGATGAAGGACGGGTTGAGCGGTTTTACCAAACGCAGTGAATCACCCTACGATCCCTTCGGTGCGGCGCATTCGTCGACCTCTATCAGCGCGGCTCTTGGCTTTACGGTGGCGCGTGATCTGGGGGGCAATGTGCCCGAAGGTCTGGGCGATGCGATTGCGGTGATTGGCGATGGGTCCATGTCGGCAGGCATGGCCTATGAGGCGATGAACAACGCGGGCCATTTGAAAAAGCGGATGTTCGTTATTCTGAACGACAACGAAATGTCGATCGCGCCGCCTGTGGGGGCGATGTCCACATACCTCAGCCGTTTGTACGCCGAAGAACCGTTTCAGGACTTCAAGGCCGCAGCCAAGGGTGCGGTCAGCATGTTGCCTGGCCCGTTCCGCGAGGGGGCCAAGCGCGCCAAAGATATGCTCAAGGGCATGGCCGTGGGCGGGACGTTGTTCGAACAGCTTGGGTTTTCCTATCTCGGGCCGATTGACGGGCATGACCTGAACCAATTGCTGCCCGTGTTGCGTACGGTCAAGGCACGGGCGACGGGGCCGGTGTTGATCCATGTGATCACCAAAAAGGGCAAGGGCTATGGCCCCGCCGAAGCCGCCCGCGATAAAGGCCACGCGACCGCCAAGTTCAATGTGCTGACAGGCGAGCAAAAGAAAGCGCCGTCGAACGCCCCAAGCTATACCCGCGTCTTTGCGGACAGCCTGATTGCCGAAGCGGCGAACGACGACAAGATTTGCGCCGTGACCGCCGCGATGCCGGACGGGACGGGGCTGAACCTTTTTGCTGAACGCTATCCCAGCCGGTGCTTTGACGTGGGCATTGCGGAACAGCACGGGGTGACATTCTCTGCCGGATTGGCGGCGGGCGGAATGAAGCCGTTTTGCACGATGTATTCAACGTTCCTGCAGCGCGGCTACGATCAGGTGGTGCATGACGTGGCGATCCAGCGTTTGCCGGTGCGGTTTGCGATTGATCGCGCGGGACTGGTCGGGGCCGACGGGGCCACCCATGCGGGTGCGTTTGATGTGGCGTTTTTGGCGAACCTGCCCGGTTTCGTCGTGATGGCCGCCGCGGACGAGGCAGAGCTGGTGCATATGGTCGCGACGGCTGCGGCCTATGACGATGGCCCGATTGCCTTCCGTTTCCCACGGGGCGAAGGCGCGGGCGTGACGATGCCAGAACGCGGTGTGCCGTTGGAGATCGGCAAAGGGCGCATCATCGCCCAAGGCAAGCGCGTGGCGCTGCTGTCCTTTGGGACGCGCCTGTCCGAGGTGGAAAAAGCCGCCGAGGCGCTGCGGGCCAAGGGGATCACGCCCACCATCGCCGACGCACGCTTTGCCAAGCCGCTGGACCGCGACATGATCCTGTCGTTGGCGGCCGACCACGAGGCGCTGATCACCATCGAAGAAGGGGCCGTGGGCGGTTTTGGCAGCCATGTGGCGCAGCTTCTGGCGGATGAGGGCGTGTTCGACGAGGGGCTGAAATACCGGTCGATGGTATTGCCCGATACCTTTATCGATCAGGCAAGCCCTGCCGATATGTACGCGGTCGCCGGTATGAACGCCGAACACATCGAAGCCAAAGTGCTGGATGTTCTGGGCATTGCCAGAATCGGGGCGCAGCGGGCCTGACGCTCAGGCCCGCGCAATAAAGGGGTATCAGGCGTCGAGCAATTGCCGCGCTGCCACAATGCCAAGCGCCGCCGAAGCTGCCTCGCGGCCCTTTTCGACGAAATGCGCGCGATAGATCGCATTGTGGTGGTCGGTTTCCTGATAGTGATGCGGCGTCAGGGACACGGATAGCACAGGCACGCCCGTATCAAGGCCCACGCGCATCAGCCCGTCGACCACGGCTGCAGCCACGAAATCATGACGGTAGATGCCGCCATCAACCACAAAGGCGGCGCAGATGATTGCATCATACTTGCCGGATTTGGCGAGGGTCTGTGCCATCAGCGGCATCTCGAACGCGCCGGGGACATCGACCACGTCGATCTGGCTGGCGGGGATGGCTTCTGCAAACCCGTCATAAGCGCGGTCCACAATATCGGCGTGCCAGCGTGCTTTTACAAAGGCGTAGCGGGTGTGTGTCATAGTGATCTCCTTTTTTTCGTCAGCGACACAAGTCACCCAAGGCGATCACGATTACAGACGGACCCCGTGGGGCCGCAGCAAACGCATTCTCTTTCATCCGGACTATGACCGTCGGCTCTGGCATCTCACCAGATCTGCTGACCAAGCGTCCCGTTAGGGGCGCGTTGCGCTCGCGGGCTCGTGGCACTGGGGCCACATACCGCCGGTGGGGAATTGCGCCCCGCCCTGAGAATGCTTGTACGTTGCCAAGGCGGGGGCAGGTCTGCAATACCAAAAGTGCGTTTGCAGTTTGGACCCTACGTTATGCACCCCAATCCCGTTTACCACGACGTCAACACCGCCAAGAACATCGCCTTTGCGCGCGACCGCAGTTTTGGTGTGCTTGCTGCCACTGGCGACGATGGGCCATTGATCAGCCATATCCCGTTTTTGCTGAACGAAGGGGGGGATCAGGTGGATTTGCATCTGGTCCGATCAAATCCGATTGCGCGGGCGCTAACGTCGGCGTTGCCGGTGAAGCTCGCCATCAGCGGGGGCGACAGCTATGTCTCGCCCGACTGGTACGACATCGACGATCAGGTGCCGACATGGAACTATGTGGCTGTGCATCTGACCGGCGCGCTGGAACTGCGTCCGCAAGAAGAGCTGCTGGACCTGCTAGATCGCCAATCCGCCTGGTTCGAAGATCGTCTGCTGCCCAAGCCACCTTGGACCACTGCCAAGATGGCACCTTTGACCATGCAAAAAATGATGCGCATGATCGTGCCCTGCCGGATGCGGATCACCGGTGTCGATGGCACGTGGAAGCTGAGCCAGAACAAACCGGACGCGGTGCGGCTTGCAGCTGCAGATGGCGTGGAGGCGCACGGCTTTGGCGCTGGAACAGGCACGCTCGCCCGCCAGATGCGTGCGGCGACAAACACCTGATCAACAAGCGATTGCACAGGGCGCGGTTGACGTTGATAGTCCGACCGAACCCTGAGGAGGAGACACGCATGAAACTATCCTATTCCCCGACATCGCCCTATGTCCGCAAAGTCATGGTGTTGCTGCACGAAACCGGCCAGCTTGAAGACCTCACGCTTGAGAATATCACAACCACGCCGCTTGCAGCTGATGCGGCGCTGCTGCCCAATAACCCGCTCGCCAAAGTGCCCGCGCTGGTGCGCGACGAGGGGCCGGCGCTGTACGACAGCCGCGTGATTTGCGCCTATCTGGACGATCGCGCAGGGGGCAAGCTGTACCCGACCGGCAGCCGCCGCTGGGACACGCTGACGCTCGAGGCGACGGCGGACGGCATTTTGGATGCGGCGCTGGCGATGGTGTACGAAGGGCGGATGCGTCCGGCGGACAAGCAGATGCCTGAATGGGTCGAAGGCCAGTGGGCAAAGATCGACCGCGCCTGCGCTGCATTGAACACGCGCTGGATCAGCCAGCTTTCCGGTCCGCTGGATATGGGGCAAATCGCGGTCGGTTGCGCCTTGGGATACCTTGATTTCCGGCATGACGCTCGCAACTGGCGCAAGGGCAATGACGCCCTGGCCGACTGGGCGCGCCGCTTTGATTCGCGTGCATCCATGCAGGCAACCGCGCCTCCGGCCGGATAAAAGCGCAAAAATTCCAACCGTCACCCTTGAAGGAATGCAACACTGCGACGGTTTGCGCGACAAAGGTATCTGGACGTGCGCGACGCAGCCCGCTAGTAACCAAAAGAATTGTGGGAGGTGCGTCAGCGCCGCCCCTTGATTTAATGGCCGTCAGGCCCTCGATTTGGAGTTAACCCGTGTCCCAAGCAGAAGATCACGCAGGCACCCGGAGGGATTTCCTCTATTATGCCACAGCTGGTACAGGTGCGGTCGCCGTCGGCGCAGCCGTCTGGCCTTTGGTCAATCAGATGAACCCGTCCGCAGATGTGAAGGCGCTGTCGTCCATCCGCGTCGATGTGTCCGCGGTCGAGCCGGGTACACAGCTCACGGTCAAATGGTTGGGTAAGCCGGTTTTTGTCCGCCGTCGCACCCAAGAAGAAATCGACGAAGCGAGATCGGTTGATCTGGCTGATCTGCCGGACGCAGGTGCAGAGAACAACAACCTTGCAAACGGTGCTGCCGCAACAGACGAAAATCGGGCGATGATTGGCAAGGAAGACTGGCTAGTCATGGTTGGGGTCTGTACCCACTTGGGTTGCGTTCCACTGGGCGACGCGGGTGACTTTGGCGGCTGGTTCTGCCCTTGCCACGGGTCTCACTATGACACTGCGGGCCGTATCCGCAAAGGGCCAGCACCGCGCAACCTGCTGGTGCCCGTCGCAGAATTCGTGGATGAAACCACGATCAAATTAGGTTAAGGGAGAACTGGAATGGCTGGAATTCCTCACGACCATTACGAGCCGAAAACAAACGGGCAAAAGTGGCTTCATAGCCGTCTTCCCGTTGTTGGGCTGCTGTATGACACTTTGATGATCCCGACACCGAAGAACCTGAACTGGATGTGGATCTGGGGCATTGTTCTGACGTTCTGTCTGGCGCTGCAAATCGTGACCGGCATCGTTCTGGCGATGCATTACACGCCTCACGTTGATGCGGCGTTTGCGAGCGTCGAGCACATTATGCGTAACGTGAACGGCGGCTATATGCTGCGCTACATGCACATGAATGGTGCCTCGTTGTTCTTTGTTGCGGTCTACGCGCACATCTTCCGCGGCCTGTACTACGGGTCGTATAAAGCGCCACGTGAAATCACCTGGATCATCGGCATGCTGATCTATCTTCTGATGATGGCAACCGGCTTTATGGGCTATGTTCTGCCTTGGGGTCAGATGTCTTTCTGGGGTGCAACGGTTATCACCGGTCTGTTCGGTGCGATCCCGTTCATCGGGGAAAGCCTGCAAACGCTTCTGCTGGGCGGGCCTGCGGTTGATAACGCCACGCTGAACCGCTTCTTCAGCTTGCACTATCTGCTGCCCTTCGTGATTGCCGGTCTGGTGATCGTCCACATCTGGGCGTTCCACACCACCGGGAACAACAACCCCACAGGTGTCGAAGTCCGTCGCACCAGCAAGGAAGACGCGAAAAAAGATACGCTGCCGTTCTGGCCCTACTTCGTGATGAAAGACCTGTTCGCGCTGGCCGTGATCCTGGTTGTGTTCTTTGCGATCGTGGGATTCATGCCGAACTATCTGGGCCACCCCGATAACTATATCGAGGCAAACCCGCTTTCGACGCCTGCGCATATTGTGCCTGAATGGTACTTCTTGCCGTTCTACGCGATCCTGCGTGCCTTTACCGCCGAAGTCTGGGTCGTTCAAATTGCGTCCTTCGTGACCGGTGGCATCATTGACGCCAAGTTCTTTGGTGTTCTGGCGATGTTCGGTGCGATTGCGGTGATGGCGTTGGTGCCTTGGCTGGACACATCCTCGGTGCGTTCGGGCCGCTATCGTCCCATGTTCAAATGGTGGTTTGCGCTGCTGGTGATCGACTTCTTCGCGCTGATGTGGCTGGGTGCCATGCCTGCGGAAGAACCTTATGCTAGCTTCTCTCTCATCGCGTCGGCCTACTGGTTTGCGTATTTCCTGGTGATCCTGCCGCTTCTGGGTGTGATCGAAAAGCCGGGCGCGCAGCCTGAAACCATCGAAGCCGACTTTGACGCGCATTACGCGCCAAAAACCGGCGGCACCAAGACGCTGGTCAAGCCAGCAGAGTAAGGACCATGACAATGATCAAGAAAACCTTCCTTTCGGCTGTTGTCGCCCTGGGCTTTGCAGGTTCCGCTGCTTTCGCCGCTGGTGGTGAAGCGCATATCGAAGACTTCGACTTCTCTTTCGAAGGGCCGTTCGGGGCCTTCGATACCAACCAGCTGCAACGCGGTCTGCAAATCTATACCGAGGTCTGCTCTGCATGCCACGGTATGAAGTTCGTGCCGATCCGTACCCTTGCGGATGATGGTGGCCCTCAACTTCCCGAAGATCAGGTCCGCGCCTATGCAGCGAACTTTGATATCTTTGACGCCGAGCTGGACGATATCCGCCCCGGCACGCCGGTCGACCATTTCCCTGGGTCTGCGCTGGAAACCGCGCCAGACCTTAGCTTGATGGCCAAAAAGCGCGCCGGTTTCCACGGGCCTTACGGTCTGGGGATCAACCAGTTCTTCAAAGGCATGGGCGGACCCGAATATATCGCGTCCCTGATGACCGGCTACGAAGAAGCCCCAGCCTGCGCCCCCGAGGATTTCCCCGGTCACTACAACACTGCGTTCGCGAGCGGCGGCTTCCCCGAGTCCTGCAAGGACGAAGAAGGCCACGCCACAGTTGGAGGCAGCTGGATCGCGATGGCACCGCCACTGTACGGCGATGACGTCACGTATAACGACGGCCACGAGTCTGATCTCCACCACGAAGCCGAAGACGTCGCGGCCTTCCTGATGTGGACAGCCGAGCCCAAGCTGATGGCACGCAAGCAAGCCGGTTTTGCGGGCGTTCTGTTCCTGACGCTTCTGTCGGTCCTGCTGTACCTGACCAACAAACGTCTTTGGGCCCCTGTGAAGCACAAGGAAGACTAATCGTCTTTCACAAGGCTAACGACTGATGAAAGCCCCCCGGATCCTGTGCGATCCGGGGGGCATTTCTTTGGGTCGATGGGTGTTTTACGTCCGTGCGGCTTTCGGCATCCGCCCGTATCGAAGCCACTGCGTTAGCGATGAAATCCCGCGACCCGATCCATTCTAGTAGCACCAAAGCCTGCCAGCGCCATCATAACGGAAACGTTTGCCGGCCCGTAGACGGTAAGCCGTGCGGGTATAAAGAGCTGCGTGAACCTTTCGGCAAAGCGCCCGCCGAACTGCGCGAAATGCGCCATCACGGCGGCATTATCGGCGTAACGTTCCAGCGCGGTACAGCTGCGACGGTCATCGGACATATAGAATTCACAGTGCAGCGTACGCGGCTCATCTACCCGCGCGGCTTTTATCATGTCCTCAAGCAGCGGTTGGACATGATCATCCTGACCGTCCCGCACGTCCATTTCGAGGACCCATTCGATAATTTCGCTCATACTTACCCTTTCTCACTAGGGAATCACCCTAGTGGAGAAAGGTTTACAAACTGCGACGGCTCACACAGCCAGCAGATGGCCTTCAGTCTGGCCGGTGATCGTGGCGGGAATAATCGCGCCTTCGGTTTGGGGGATGGCGAAATGGGTCTCGGTGAATTGCTCTGTCCGGCCCATGGTGGGGCTTTCCATCAACACCTGATGCGCACGCCCTTGTTGGGCAGCAAGGTGGCGGCTGACCTGCGCTTCGCCGGCGGCGCGTAACTGTGCGGCGCGTTCCTTGATCACGGTGCCGTTCACCGCCGGCATCCGTGCGGCGGGGGTGCCTTCGCGGGCGGAGTAGGGGAAGACGTGCAGCCAGGTCAAATCGCATTCCGTCACCAGCTTGAGCGAATTTTCGAACATAGCGTCGGTTTCTGTCGGAAAGCCTGCGATGATGTCCGCGCCAAAGGTCATGTCGGGGCGCAGCTTGCGGGCGTCTTGGGCAAAGCGGATGGCATCGTCGCGCAGGTGGCGGCGCTTCATCCGTTTCAGGATCATATCGTCACCGTGCTGCAAGCTCAGGTGCAGGTGTGGCATCAGGCGCGGTTCGGTGGCGATGGCCTGCATCAGGTTCTCGTCCACCTCGATGGAATCGATCGAACTGATCCGCAAGCGCGGCAGGTCGGGCACCAGCCGCAGGATGCGCATGACCAGATCCCCCAGCCTGGGCGTCGCGGGAAGGTCCGCGCCCCAGCTGGTCAGGTCCACGCCGGTCAGCACGACCTCGTTAAAGCCCTTGTCGACCAGCCGCTTGATCTGATCCACGACAACGCCCGCAGGGACCGACCGTGAATTGCCACGGCCATAGGGGATGATGCAGAAGGTGCAGCGGTGGTCGCAGCCGTTCTGGACCTGAACATAGGCGCGGCTGCGCGTGCCAAAGCCGTCGATCAAGTGGCCTGCCGTCTCGGTGACCGACATGATGTCGTCAACCTGAAGCGCCTCTGTCTCGCCGATAAAATCAGCCGCAAGTCCCTGCCACGTCGCGCCAACCATCTTTTCGGTGTTGCCGATCACGACGTCGACCTCTGCCATCTTGGTAAAGGTATCCGGTTCGGTCTGCGCGGCGCAGCCGGTGACGATCAGCCGTGCGTTCGGGTTCGCCTTGCGCAGTTTGCGGATGTCCTGACGCGCCTTGCGTACGGCCTCGGCGGTGACGGCGCAGGTGTTGACGATCACCGCATCCTTCAGGCCCGCCTGCTCGGCCAGTTCCTTCATCGCCTCGGTCTCATAGGCGTTCAGGCGGCAACCGTGATTCGAAAAGATCGGGGTGCTCATGTCAGGCTTTCCAGAAAAGAAGGGGTCAGCACGCCGCTGAATACATGGGCCGACGGGCCGGTCATCCAGACGCCATCCTCGCGCCAGTCGATGTGCAGGGTGCCGCCGTCCAGATCGATGCGCACAGCACGCCCTGTGAGCCCCCTGCGAGACGCTGCAACCGCCGTCGCGCAGCTGGAGGAGCCGGACGCCAGCGTAATGCCCACACCCCGTTCCCACACGCGCATGCGGATATGATCGGGGCCGACAATTTGCGCGATCTGCACGTTGGTGCGTTCGGGATAGAGCGCGTGATGCTCTATGCCGGGGCCAAAAGCGGCCAGATCAATCGCGTCCACATCGTCGACAAAGAAGGTGCAATGCGGATTGCCCATGCCGGTGGCCGTCGGGGCACCATCCATCGGCAACTCGAGCGTATCCATCTGGCGGGCCAGTGGAATTTCGTCCCATTCAAGCTGCGGGTGGCCCATGTTCACGGCTGTCAGCCCGTTCCCCGCGTCCCGCGCCGCCAGATCACCGCGGTTCGTGGTCAGGTGCAGCTGCGTCTTGCCGGTCTCGTCCATCAGGAAGCGCGCGATGCAGCGGGTGGCATTGCCACAAGCAGCAGAGGTGGACCCGTCGGCGTTAAAGAACGTCAGGTGGGCGTCTGCCGCGCCATCCGTGATAACTGCCAACTGATCAAAGCCCACACCGAACTGGCGATGCCCGATGGCCTGCGCGAGGGCAGGAGTTACCTCTGGAAGAGAAGGCACGCCCTCAAGTCCCGCATCCGGCACATCTTTCTGGCGCGCATCCAGCACGACCTTTTTGCGCGCATCCAGCACGACAAAATCATTTCCCAGCCCATGCATCTTCATGAAGGGCAAACCGTTGGTCAAATCACTATACATTCGGCGCATATAACGCGGCATTTGAAACTAATCCAGCTTGAGTGAAGTTTTTCGTACGTTTCTGCTTGACCCCAACGCCACACCTTTCTAGTAAGCCGCCTAGTGGGCCTGTAGCTCAGTTGGTAGAGCAACTGACTTTTAATCAGTAGGTCTCCGGTTCGAACCCGGACGGGCTCACCACTACCTTTCCAGTTTAACTGGAACGAAAAAAACAGCGTCCCTCGGGGCGCTGTTTTTCGTTTCGGGCTAGGGGGTTAGAAACTAGCCGCGATGGCCTTCAAAAGTTTTCAGCGCGATCCCTGCATCTTGCAGCGATGATTTGACCGCACGGGCAATGTCGACCGCTTCGGGGGTGTCGCCGTGTAGGCAGATCGTGTCGATGGCCGCTGGAATCGTTTTGCCACCCTCGGTCAGGATCGCGCCTGCTTTGACCATTTTCACCATACGCTCGCCCGCGAGCGCTGCGTCGTGAATCACCGCGCCGGGTTTAGAGCGGTCGACTAGCGTCGCGTCGTCGTTATAGGCGCGGTCGGCAAAGATTTCTCCGGCCCAGGCGCAGCCCAGCGATTGCACCGCGTCCTGTTGCGCTGTGGCGGCCAGTACCATGACGATCAGATCAGGCGCGACGCTGAGCGCGGCCTCGTAAAGGTCTCGGGCCAACACTTCATCCTCTGACGCCATATTGGCCAGCGCGCCGTGCAGTTTCAGGTGACGGACCGATGTGCCAAGGCTGCGGGCCATGCCGACGCTGGCGGCGACCTGATAGCGGACCTGATTTTGCAGTGTGCCCCGTGGCACCGACATGCGATTGCGGCCAAAGCCGGCCAGATCCATGAAACCGGGGTGCGCGCCAATGCCGACACCGTTATCGCGGGCCAGCGTCATTGTGGCTGACATCACATCGGCGTCGCCTGCATGGCCACCACAGGCGATGTTGGCAGAGCTGATGATTTGCAGCAAAGCGGCATCATCGCCCATTTTCCATGGGCCATAGCTTTCGCCCATATCGGCGTTTAGATCGACGGTCGGCATTTAATGCTCCTCTTCAAAGGGGTTGTCGGTGGCAGAGATCGCACCGCCCACCAGCTGATAGGCCAGCAGGTTGCGGATTTTGGCGGGGTCGCGGATCAGCGGGGTGATCTGGCCGCCAAGCGCCTTGATGTCGCGACGGTGCTGCGTCTCGAGCGTGATGGCATCTTCGAGGGTGATGAACTCGAACTGGATCGCGGTGCCAGATGCGGCTTGCGCCACGCGTGGCAGGTCGCGGGGAATGACGGTCCCGATACGAGGGTAGCCGCCGGTGGTCTGGCATTCGCCCATCAACACAAAGGGCGCGCCGTCGCCGGTGATCTGGATATCGCCGGGCACGATGACTTCGGACAGGATGGTCAGCCCGCCGTCGGCGCTGAAACCTGTACCGTCGTGATCCATGCGCACGCCCATGCGGTTGGCACGCGGATCACGGGTAAAGGCGGTGGTTTCAAATCGCTGGCGTTCTTCAGGGGTAAAGTGATCGGTCTGCATGCTGGCCACGACGCGTACGCTGCCCCCGTCAAAGCGGCCGTCACGCGGCAGTTGCAGCCCCGTCTCGCGCGAATTGTCGGCCCCAAGGGAGAGCGCGTCGCCCGCGGCCAAGGGCTGCCCCAGACCGGCGCTCAGGTGGCTGGCACGGGCCCCCAGCAGTGTATCAGAGGCAATGCCCCCGCCCACGTGCAGGTAGCCATAGGTGCCGCCTGTGGTGCCGCCGATGGTCAGCTTGGCCCCTGCGGGCAACATGTGGCTGGCGTTCCAGACGATGGCATCCCCGTCGATGCTGGCGGCCATTGTGGCCCCTGTCAGCGCGATGCGGATGTCGGCGTCAGCGGTAAAGGTCCCGCCGGTGCCCGTCATCTCTATCGCAGCAAGGTCGGGGGACTGGCCCAGCAAGGCGGCCCCTTCGTAAACTGCGACAGGATCAGCGGCGCCGCCCTTGGTCAGCCCTTGGGCACGCCAGCCGGGTCGGCCCATATCCTGTATCGTCAGGGCGGGGCCGGCCTGGGCAATGGTGAGGGTCACGGTCATGCCAGTACCTCTGTCTCTGCACCGCCCTGACCGGTTTCGTCAGAGGCGGTGATTTTGTCATATGCGCTGCGCGAAATGGGGGGAAAGCACAGCTCGTCCCCCGGCGAGAGCGCAAAGGGCGTGTCGCTGCGCGGCCGGAACGTTTTGAATGCGGTTTGCCCGATGTGTCGCCATCCCGTGGGCGACGCGTTGGTAAAGATGATCAGCTGTCTGATTGCCACAATCAACGCGCCGGCGGGGACGGATTTTGTCAGCCCCTGTTGGCGCGGAATATCCCAGTTCTGCGGCAGCTCGCCCATATATGGCTGGCCGGGGGCAAAGCCGATGGTCAGCACCCGCACACGGGTCTGCGACAGCTGCGCAATCGCCGCGTCGGGGTCCAGCCCCGCTAGCTCAGCCGCTTCTTCCAATTGCGGCGCAAGGTCGGTGCCATAGACCGTGGGCACATGCCACAGCGTGCGCCCTGTCGGCAGATCAGAGGTGTACCAGTCGCGCGTCGCCAGCAGGTCGTGCAGCCGGTCCAGCATGGTGTCCACCGACACGGCCACCAGATCGATTTGCAGGAAGGTCGAGACCAGCGATGTGCTTGTCTCTGCCACTTCTGGCCAGTCGGCGGCATCTACGGCGGCGCGGAATGACAGGGCAGCGCGGTTCGCGGGCTCTGACATCGTGTCAGCAAAGCGCACCAGCACGCCGGACAGGCCAACAGTCTGGATTAGGGGGAAGTCGCTCATTGCGGCACCTGCCTTAGATTATCGGGAAGCCATGTCGCGATGTCGGGGAAAAAGATCAGGACAAAGACCATCACCACCATGATCAGGAACATCGGCAAGGCGGCTTTGGTGATATATCCCATCTCGTGATCCGTCATGCCTTGGATGACGAAAAGGTTGAACCCGATCGGCGGCGTGATCTGCGCCATTTCAACGACGACCACAACAAAGATACCGAACCAGATCAAGTCGATCCCCGCGCCGCGCACCATGGGTTCGACCACAGCCATCGTCAGCACGACCGACGAAATACCATCAAGGAACATGCCCAACACGATATAGAACACCAGCAGCGCCATCAGCAGTTGAAAGCGCGTCAGTTCAAGCGCGGCAATCCCGTCCGCCAGCGCACGCGGCAGGCCGGTAAAGCCCATCGACAGCTTGAGAAAGGCAGCACCTGCAAGGATCAGCGCGATCATCGCAGAGGTGCGCATTGCGCCCATCAGGCTTTCTTGAAAGCTGGTCCAGTTCAGCGACCCTTGCATCAGCGCCAGCGCCAGTGATCCCAGCACGCCAATAGCAGCGGCCTCTGTCGCGGTGGCATAGCCCAGATACATGGACCCGATCACCACCGTGATCAGCCCAAAGACCGGTAGCAGAAAACGCGAGTTGCGCAGTTTGGCGGCAAAGCTCATCCCTGTTTCGACGTCGGGGTTCCAGTCCTTTGAGGTCAGCGCGATAAAGGCGACATAGGCCATGAACATCAGCGCCAGAATAAGCCCCGGCAGGACGCCGGCAAAGAACAGTTCGGTGATGCTTTCGTTCACAGTCACGCCGTAAACGATCAACGCCAGCGACGGCGGGATCATCAACCCAAGGGTCGCGGCACCAGCCAGGGTGCCGATGATCATCTTTTCAGGATAGTTGCGCGCGCGCAGTTCGGGGATCGACATCTTGCCCACGGTCGACAGCGTCGCGGCAGAGGACCCCGATACGGCGGCAAAGACCGTGCAGCCGACGATATTGGTATGCACCAACCCGCCCGGCAATTTTGCCAGCCACGGCGAAAGCCCTTTGAACATATCCTCGGATAGTCGTGTCCTGAACAGAATTTCGCCCATCCAGATGAACAGCGGTAGCGCGGTCAGCGTCCACGAGCTGGACGAGGCCCAGATCGTCGTGACCATGGCATCGCCAACGGGGCGGGTGGTAAACAGCTCCATCCCGAACCAGGCGACGCCCATCAGCGCCAGACCGACCCAGACGCCGGAGCCCAGCAAGAACAACAGGACGGTGATAAATAGAATGATCGCATAAAGTTCTGTCACAGCGTCACTCCCCGAAACTTTGATCGACAAGATCGCGGGTGAGACGGTGTTCGCCTTTTACGATCAGATATAGCAGGTTATCGGTCAGCGCGATGGCAAGGATACCGCCACCCACAACCATCACGGATTGCGGAATCCACAAGGACGTGGCGTCTTGTGCCTGACTGACTTCGTTGAACTTCCATGACCAGTAGACGAACCAATAGGCGTAGTAGGTAAAATACCACGCGATGGCGGCGGCAAGGCCAAAACACCAGATTTCAAGCAGCCGTTTCGGGCCAGCGGGCAGGGCGTTCAGCAGCACCGACACGCGGATATGCGCGCCGCGGTTCAGCGCGTTGGCAAAGGCCAGAAAGCTGGAGGCGGCCATCGCATAGCCAGCATAGCTTGCCGCACCGGGGAAAACCTCGCCGGTCCATCGTGCAATCATCTGCACCACGATCAGCAGCAGGATCGCGACAAGACTGACGGCAGCCAAGGCACCAGATGCGAAATAGATGAAATCAAGCAGGCGTCGCAGGATGTTCATGAGAAAGGTCTCCGGTTTGGCGGATCGCAGGAAAACGGCGGCACCGGTGTGGGGTGCCGCCGTCTGCGGATTTACTGCATGGATTTGTAGCTATCGACGATCGCCTGACCGTCCTCGCCTGCATTCTCCAGCCATTCGGATGTCATGGTGCCGCCGATGTCGCGCAGGCCGGACATCAGATCTTCGCTGGCGGGTTCCACGGTCATGCCGCCTTCGCGCAGCCCTTCATAGGTGAACTGTGTATAGTCCTTGGAGGCTTGCAGCCCGCGTGTTTCCGCATCGCTGGCACAGGTGGTGATGATGGATTTGTTCTCTTCCGAGACATCGTTCCACACGTCGTTGTTGACCATGATGTAGTTGCGCGGCAGCCAAGCGTCGACCTCGTAGAAATGCGTCAGGCTTTCCCAGACTTTCTGGTCATAGCCGGTCGCACCGGAGGAGATCATCGATTCCGCAACGCCGGTGGCGAAGGCTTGGCTTAGCTCGGCGGCTTCGATGGTGACGGGCAGCATGCCTGTCAGCTCTGCCAGACGGCTGGTCGCGTTGTTGTAGGACCGGAACTTGACGCCTTTCATGTCCTCGACCGTGTTGACCTCTTTCTTGAAGTACAGGCCCTGTGGCGGCCATGGCACGTTATACAGCAGGGTCAGGTTTTGCTCTGCCAGCAGCTCTTCGATCTTGGGTTTGGCGGCTTGCCACAGTTTGTCAGACGCCTCGAAGGACGGCGCAAGGAACGGGATCGAGTCAAAGCCGAAGATCGCGTTTTCGTTCTGGTGACCCGACAGGATGCGTTCGCCCAACTGGACCTGACCCGTCTGGATCGCGCGTTTGATATCGGCACCCGCGATCAGCGACCCGCCGGGGTGTACGGTGATTTCGATTTCGCCTGCGGTGCCTTCGGTCACGCAGTTGGCGAATTCAACGCCGTTCTCGGAATGGAAGTTCGATGCCGAATAGGCCATCGGCATGTCCCACTTTTCCGCGGCAAAGGCGGGCAGGGCGGTGGTGAGCGTCAGGGCCGCGGTTGCGGCACCTGTCATCAATTTTGTCGTACGTTTCATGTGGTTCTCTCCTTGTTGGTTGGTCTTTGGCTTGCAGGGTTAACCCTTGCTAAACCGTTGTGGTGCATAAGGCTGCAGATCGGTGTTCACGGGGTGCCCCATGACCAATCCCGCAACAAGGCGGCCTGTTTTGGGCCCGCCTGTCAACCCGATGTGGTGATGCCCGAAGGCGGTAAAGACCCGGCTTGTGCCAACCTGCCCAATCAGGGGCAGACTGTCGCTGGGGGCAGGTCTGTGCCCCAGCCATTCGATTTCACGCGCGGCAGTCAGCTGCGGAAAGGCCGCCTTGGCCTGACGCCGCAACAGCGCCAGCGGTGCTTTGGAAGGGGCGGCGTCAAGTCCGCCGAACTCTAGGATACCCGCGCAGCGTAGGCCCTGCGCCATGGGGGTGGCAACGAATTTACCACTGGCGATCATCACAGGGCGCGTTGGCCCGCCCGTCGCGCCCTCAAAGATCACATGGTAGCCGCGTTCGGTTTCCAGCGGGACATTCAGCCCCAGCTTGGCCATCAGCGGTTTTGACCAGACGCCGGTGGCAAGCACGACATCATCACAGGCCACGCGGCCTCGGGTCGTCTCTATGCCACAGATCGCGCCGGCTGAGAGGTCGAAGTCCTTGACCTCGGCCTGCAGTATCGTGCCGCCGCCCTGTTCAAAGGCCTGTGCCAAAGCGGTCACATATCCGCCGGGGTCGCGGATAAAGCCGTGGTCCTTCATGGTGGCAAGCAGGTGAATATCCGGCCCAAGGGTCGGTTCATACTCGCGCACCTGGCCGCCTTCGATTAGATCGGGCGTGAAGCCGGCATCCGCCCGCAGCGCCCAGGTATAGGCCTCGGCGTCAAAGGCCGCGCGGTTGCGATAGGCAAAGACATAGTCGCTGTCTGTCACCCAGTCAGACAGGCCCAGATCGGCGGTCAGGCTTTTGTGCTGCTCGACACTGTCACCCACGATAGGCGCAAGACCCTGCGCGATCCGGCGGGTGTCCCGGTCGTTCGCCACACGCAGATATTTGCCCAGCCACGGCAACAAGCGCGGCAGATAGGACAGGCGCAGATAAAGCGGCACATCGGGGTTCAGCAGCATCGCGGGCGCTTTGGCAATCAGGCCGGGTGCTGTGACCGGTGCCACGGCACAAGCGGCCAGCACGCCCGCGTTCCCATGCGACGTGCCTGTGCCCGGTGCTGCACGGTCGATGATCGTGACCTGCGCACCTGCGCGTTGCAGCCAGATGGCCGATGACACACCGACGATACCCGCCCCCACGACGACCACATGGCGTGTCATGGGCGACCCATCGGATGAAAACAAAGGCGGTGCGGCATGGTTCTTGATTCCTTTCCGCTTACTTTGGCAGGGAAAAGCAATACGTCAACAAAATGTTTACAAATTGTAATCGTTAGCGCGCACTCAAGGTTTCAGTGCCAATGCGTTAGGCGAAACCGGTCGGTTCAGCGCAGCCAGCCGTCTTCGAATGTGATGTGGGTGACGCCTGCGAGTCGGACAATACGGGCCAGTTCAGCCTCAAACGCGACCTGTTTGCCTTTACCCCAACGCGTGCCCGGCTCTGGCCAAAGGGCGCGTACCACCAGCGTATCGCGGTCGCGGTGCGCCTTCATGTCAACGCGGGCGATGATGCTCTCGCCTTGCAGGATCGGGAACACATAGTAGCCATAAACCCGTTTTGGTGCGGGGACGAACATCTCTATCCGGTAGCGAAACCCGAACAGACGTTCGGCGCGTTTGCGGTCGCGCAGCGCAGGGTCGAAGGGGCTGAGCACCCGCAGCCGCGCGGTGGGGGCAATGTCTATCGCGGGGTCGCGTGCCAGACCCGGACGGGCATAGCTGCGATGAGGCGTGCCGTCGGCGCCCGCGATCTGGACCTGCTCAATCCGACCGGCAGCCTGTTCCTGGGTGACCCACACTTTCGCCTCTGCGGGGGTAATATGTGCCCAAAACGCAGCCAGTTCGCCCGGTGTGGCAAAACCCAAACGGTCCAGCGCCCCGCTGCAACACCAATTGATGGTCTGTGCCTCATCCGGTGCCTGCCACGGGTCGCAAAGCCCCGCGTCTATCACCCGCTCTGTCAGGTCATAGCGTTTTTGAAAGCCGTCGCGCCCCACCACGCAAAGCGCCCCTGCACGCCACAGATATTCCAGCGCGGTCTTTGACGGATGCCAATCCCACCACCCGCCATTTGAGCGCGGTTCGTCCTGCCCGACATCAGACGACGACACCGGCCCATCTGACCGGATCTGGTCCAGCACGGTCTGGAACCGCCCTTCGAAATCATGTTTGTGCCAGTTTTTGTACCGCTTGCGCAGCATCTGCGCGTCGCGCTGCCGGCGCAATTCCCAATAAGGGTAAAAGCCCATCGGGATCACAGCGGCGTCGTGGGTCCAGTGTTCAAACAGCGCGCCATCGCGTTCATACAGGGTTTTCAGCGCCTGCGGACGATAGCGTTGCCGGCGCGAAAACAGGATCAGGTCATGCGCCCGCGCCACTGTGTTAATGCTGTCCAGTTGCACAAACCCCAAGCCGCGGATCAGCTGCAACAGGGCGTCCCCGCCGGCGGGGCCTTGCGGCGCATCGCCGAGCAAGTGACGGTGCAAAAAGATGCGACGCGCGTCACGATTGCCAAGCGTGGCGAGGGTCATACCTTGCGGTTGCGGCGCAGTGTATCCCCCAGCGACAAGGTGGGTGTCAGGGTGATTTGCGTTTGCAGATCCGGGTCCGGTTCATCCAGCGTATCATTCAGGATAATACGCGCAGCGGCCTGTCCGACCTCAAGCCGGCAGGCGTCCATCGTGGCAAGCTGGCGGGGCAGGCCCTGCAAAAGCTCCACGTTGTTAAAGCCGGCAAGGCCAATCTGCCCCGGAATATCAATGCCCTGATCGATCAGATAAAGCAGCCCGCCTGCGCCGATCATGTCGTTTGAATAATACAGGAAATCCAGTTCGGGCGACCGTTCGAGCATGTCTTGCGTCATCTCGCGCCCTTTCGCCAGCGCGGAGCCGCCGGAATAGAACGCGCGGTCCTCGATCTCTATTCCTGCTTTGGCAAGCCCTTCGGTGAACCCTTCGAACCGTTTACGTGCGCGGTGGTCCAATGGCATCTTGGTGCCCATGAACCCGATGTGTTCATAGCCTTCCTTGAGGATCGCCTTGGCCATTTCCTGTCCTGCGCGGCGGTGCGAGATGCCCACCATCGCATCAATCGGACGTCCGTCCACGTCCATGATCTCGACCACGGGGATGCCCGCGTTCTTGAGCATGGCACGCGTCGCATCGGAATGTTCCAGTCCCGCGATGATCACGCCCGAAGGCCGCCAGGACAGCATTTCGTACAAAACGCGCTCTTCTTTTTCGGGCATATAGTCCGTCACGCCCACAACCGGCTGCAACGGCGTGTCTTCCAGCACCTGATTGATGCCGTTCAGCACCTCGGGGAAGACCATGTTCGACAGCGACGGAATGATCACCGCGACCAGATTGACCCGCTGGGATGCCAGCGATCCGGCGATCTGGTTGGGCACGTATCCCAGTTCCTTGGCCGCCGCCAACACCCGCCGCCGCGTCGCATCGGAGACATCGCCGCGTTTTCGCAGGACCCGGCTGACCGTCATTTCCGACACCCCGCAGGCATCGGATACATCACGAAGGGTCAACGGGCGTTTCGGAGGCTGTGTCAAAGGCGCTTGTCCTGCTTGAAAGTGGTATTCTATCAACAGCGTAGTGCGTCCCATGATCACAGGCAATCACCATATCAAGCACCCCGCCTCAGAGCTGCCGAGATGTCCGGTTCTGTGACTGGATCACCACCGCATTTTACGCTAAGCAAAACCCGTGGCCCCGTGGCTCAACTGGATAGAGCAGCCCCCTCCTAAGGGGCAGGTTGCAGGTTCGAATCCTGCCGGGGTCACCAGTAAATGAAGGGAATTATAGTGTTTTTTCGGTGCCTATCTTTAAGGCCGGAACGAAACTCGGAACAAAACCCCTTCAAAGCAGGTGATGTCTATTGGTGCGAGAGTCGTCGCTCTGATCTTAGCCGGTGCTGCAATCCCCCCCTTCCAGGCTGGCGGAAACCTGCTGCGGACTTGTTGGGGGCCGCCTGAACGATCAGGCCGAGCCTTAAATAACTTCGGCATGGCTTTGCGACCGGCATCAGTCGCTGGGCGGTGAGTTTCGTAACTCGTGATCTCACTGTCCATTGACCTGGCCTGAGAGGTGGTTGGGCACCAGATGTTTCGCTGGCTCGCTTAGCTCAAGCTGACCCGCGGGGAAGCGAGTCATGCGTCGTGAGATGTGTGCCGAAAAAGAAGTTTTCGTAAGAGACTTGCTGTTTCGATCATGATTTCTGCTAATGTGTTCTATTTAGCCGAGCAAGGCAGCCTTCGTTTCACGCACGAAGGGTATTGAGGTGAATTAGGGATCAAAATGACTTTAGATCTTCATGAAGAAGGCGAGAATAACGGCCTCAACAGTCCGGAAATTATTGAATTGGTTGGAGAGCGCCTTCAGGAATTACGTAAGCGCCTTCTCGACTCGTCTCGCCGAAATCCGCTGATTAACATTCCTTTTCGTGCTAACTCCACGAATGTCCTCAGGGTTGTCGATGAGCTGCCCGACATCCTGCGTTTCAATTTGACCAGCGGGACTTCTATGTGCTTGGTCGCTCTACCGGCAATCGATGAGCAACTGCCCGACGAGCAGACGGACACGTTCCTTGACGCATTGCACTTAGCAAGATCTGACGATGAAAATTATCTCGCCGAACTTGAGGCCCTTGACCCAGCAGCCAAGGATTTTGACGAAACGGCCCTGGTGATTGAGCGGAACCTCAAAGATGGTGTTCGCGAAACCTTGGGCCTGCCAGAACGCCAGTCGAAAGAGAGCCCGTCCTTGGTCGAACATGCTCGGGCGCATGACATATCCCCCGACTACATCTTGCCGCATCCAGAAGATGAGCACGAGGACGGGCGGCACCAAGATACCGACATCCAGACGTTGATGCTACCTGAGAAGCTTAGCCGGATAGCAAAGGGTCTGCTTGAGAAAGGCCGAGGCTTTGAGCGGGAAACTGGGGTGAATGTGTTGCATGTGGCATTTGGCCTGCTCGAATGGAAGAGTCCTGGTGAGAAGGATAAGTATGTCAGTCCACTCGCGCTCTTGGAGATCAGGATAGATCGAAAGCAGTCGCCCCAAGGGGCGCAGTTCCACCTTTCTGGTGAAGGGGAGGCAGTTGTTAATACCACCCTCAAGCAGAAGCTTTTCACTGAGCACCGGCTTGACTTGCCCGACTACGTTTCGGGCTCTATCGAGGAATATTTCCTGAGGGTGGCGGAGGCGGCGCCATCAGGTTGGCACTGGAAAGTCCGACGGGAAGTGGCGATCGGGATTTTTCCTTCATCTAAGATCGCAATGTATCACGACCTCGACCCAGATAAACGCCCAGTGGCCTCGAACACAGTCGTTGCCAAGCTTCTGGCCACAGCGGGAAGCGGCGAGAGCGCATATGCTCCGGTCTATGAGACCGATGAGCCCGAGACAGCCCGCAAGGTGCCACACTTAGTTATGGATGCGGACGCATCTCAGTTCTCCGCCTTGGTGGATGTTGCAGACGGGCAACATGTGAGCATCGAAGGTCCGCCTGGATCGGGAAAAAGCCAAACCATCGTTAATCTCATTGCGGCTGCGCTTGCAGATCGTAAGCGCGTGCTCTTTGTCGCCGAGAAACTCACTGCATTGGATGTCGTGAAAAACCGGCTCGAAGCGATCGGTCTTGGGGAGTTCATTCTTCCGCTTCAGGCGGGCCGCGGCACGCGCGATCATGTCTATGACAGTCTTGATGAAAGGTTGTCTGTAGGCGCTACAACTAATCAGGCGCACCGAAGCTTTGCCTCACGTCAAAGCGCTCTCGAGCGGCGCCGCCAAGCCCTTCAGGATTACCTCGACGCTCTTGCAAGTCCTTTTGGCTCTTCTGGATTCACCGTCTACGATGTGATCGGGCATGGCATCGCGACACATGAGGCTCGCGATGAAGTTCCCAAAGAGGTCCGTCGCATCACTCTGCCCGATTGCGATTCCCTTGGAGAGGCGCGGATCGAAGCGCTGGTGACGGATGCAGAAGCCTTCGCTGAACGCTTCGGTCGCTCTCGTCAGATGCCTGCATTATGGCGCGACACCACTGCGACCATCCTAAATCGCGATGACGCTGAAGACGTGTGCGAAAGCTTGGAGATACTTGCAGATCGCATTGAGGCCTTCGCTGACGAAGTTGGTGCATCGGAGGCTGCGCCGCTCTTTGCTGAAGGCCCTTTCGGCACTGATATTTCTGCCTTGCAAGAATTGGTTAAAGCAATCGCTGACAACCAAAGCACCGCTGACGCGAAGCTCATAGAGCAGCTTACTGATCAGGGACGACGTCGACAGGTGCAGGATTTCTGCGGCCAGGTGCAGGAACGCCGCACACTACTCGGTCGTATCGGGCGGCGGATCCTTGATCCGGAAGGATGGAACCTCACCGAACGCTTGCGGGCCGCATGCGACTTCGCGGAGGCCACGGATGGAAGAGTTGATCCGGAGGCCCATGGCAAACGGATTGCCGAGTTGGAAGAGGCAATCGCATCAATGCAGGCACAGATCGCATTGGCCGAGGCTCTTCCGAAAGGCTGGGCCGAGATTGAGAGACTCTCCTTGGCAGATATCAGAAAGGCAGTGTGCCGGCTGCTTGCAACGCCGAAGGAAGCTCTGGACCATCGTCGCGCAGACCCACAGCGCCGGGCCGTCCAAGTCTCCAAGCGTCTCCGTGAGGAACATGCCACGCTGTCTACTGAGCTGGGCAGGATTCGCCAGGCCTTGCCAAGAGCGGAGAATCACAATGCCACAGCTATGGGCCAGGCTGCTGCACACATTGACGGCGCGGGGCTGCTTCGGTTCATGTCAGGCGACTTCAAAGTCGCGCGCCGCACTTATACTAATATCCTCGGTGGCGACGCCAAAGAGAATCGAGAAACAATGGCCCGTCGTCTGCGCGGATATGCCGACTGGCTCGAACGCCGGAAAAACTTTGAATCAGATTCGGAGTTTGCTGAGGTTTTCGGACCCGTCTTCGCCGGGCTGGCCACAGATATGATCATGCTGGAAGAGGTAGTCCAGCTGCACGTTCTGTGTGCGGAGGTCGCCAATGGGAATGAGGCCTTGCGCGCTGAGCTTGAAGCGGGGGATCTTGCCTCAGTCCATGCCTTCGCGACTGTTCCTGATCTACCCAATCTATCGCTAATCAGTTTACGGCAAAAGCGCAGTTTGACGATGGCTGCACTCAAGCAAGAACAACGGCACAAAGCGGAGGCTGATACCCATATTGAGTTGATACAGGGGTCTCGAGCGATTGAAATCGGTGAGCTTGGTGAGCTATTGACCCAGCAAGAGCGTGTCGAAGAAATTACGTCGCTGATCGAGGCCTCGCCCGCAGCAGGAATTATCGGCGACCGCTTCTTGGGAGTGTCGACACGAACTGACGCGTTAATGATCGAGTGCACGACGGCTCGGCTTCTTGCTGAAGCCCCTGACCCGGCATTGGCAATTTCGGTGCTGCGGTCGGGCCGGGCGAGTGAGATCAAGAAGACGCTGGAGACCCTCGCAACACGCCGTTCCGCGATCGAGGCGGAGGCCGGGGAAATCTCTCGTCTTTTGGGTTTGGATGAGGTCACTGGACGAGCAACGAGCTTGTCGGGGCGCATCGAAGACATGCGCGCGGCGGCCGCCGATCCATCCTCACTCATGGAACGAGCGCGACTGCGCAAAGCGGAAGGCACGTTACGGGACGAAGGTTTCGGGCGTCTCGTCGACTGGGTATTGGATCAAGGTGAGAGCTTCGACATTGATCGGCTCGGCTCGATTGTGCGAGCGATCATTGCGAAGTCCATGGTCGATCGCGCCTATGAGATCCATGGAGAGGCTTTGCAAGGATATGACGGAGAAGCTTTCGATCGCATTCGAGCAGAAATCGTCGAGAAGGACCGTGAATTGATCGAGATGTCGCGCAAGGTTGTGCGCGACACGCTTATCGAAATCGCTGCCCCTCCTTCGGGTAATGGCATCGGGCGTAAATCGACGTATACCGACATGAGCCTTTTGCGTAATGAAATGGGCAAGAAACGCAACCGGATCGGGGTGCGCGAGCTCACTCGGCGTGCCGGCAGAGCGCTACTGGAACTGAAACCATGCTGGATGATGTCGCCGCTGGCGGTCGCACAGTATCTACATTCCGGCCTAACCTTCGATCTGGTAGTGATCGACGAAGCCTCCCAGATGACTCCTGAGAATGCAGTCGGCGCGCTCAGTCGCGCGAAGCAAGCGGTGGTCGTGGGCGACACAAAGCAGCTTCCGCCAACCACCTTTTTCCAGAAGATGCTGGACGATGCGGATATAGACGATGATTTGCGCGAGGACAGCGAAAGTGTCCTCGACATGGCGAATATGGCTTTCCGGCCCGTGCGACAATTGCGCTGGCACTATCGCTCACGCCATTCTGCCTTAATTCGTTTCTCCAACACTTGGATGTATGACGAGAAGCTCACGATATTCCCGTCTGCTCGAGAAGACGATCCTGAGTTAGGGGTTCACCTTGAGGAGGTGTCGGGCATCTACAAAGGCCGCACTAATGAGATCGAGGCACGTAAGGTCGTTCAGGCCGCGGTCGCGCACATGCGCGACCGTCCCGATCTTTCCCTGGGTGTCTGCACGATGAACTCTGATCAGAAGGAACTAATCCGGGAGGAGTTCGAACGCGAGCTCGAGCGCAACTCGCATGTTCAGGATTTTGTTCGTGACTGGCAGGAGAGGGAAGACGCTCTCGAGGAGTTCTTTATAAAGAATCTCGAGACGATCCAGGGCGACGAGCGTGACGTGATGTTTATTTCTACTCTCTACGGCCCGGAAAGTCCGGGCGCGCGTGTCCATCAGCGTTTCGGTCCGATTAACTCAGCGCATGGCCACCGTCGGCTGAACGTCCTCTTCACACGGGCTAAACGCAAAATCGTGACATTCACCTCGCTGAAACCTACCGATATCTTGGCTGGGGAGGAGAAGGCGCGCGGTGTGCGGATGTTCCGCGCCTGGCTGGAATACTGCGCTACAGGCCATGTCCCCGATAAGGTCGGAGGCACTGGCGCGACCGAAAGCCCATTCGAGGATTACGTAGCTGCCCAGATCGAAGCGCTGGGGTGCGAGGCCGTGCCGCAAGTCGGTGCAGCCGGCTACCGGATTGATATTGGGGTGCGCCATCCAGAGTGGCCCTACGGGTTCATTCTCGGGGTCGAGTGCGATGGCGCGAGCTATCACTCCTCTAAATCGAGCCGGGATCGAGACCGGTTACGCCAAGAAGTTCTTGAGGGGTTGGGTTGGCGCTTTCACCGCATTTGGTCGACAGATTGGTTCAACGACCCTCGGTCCCAGATCGGGCGGCTTCGTGACGCCATCGATGCGGCGCACGCGGCCGCAAAAGAGAAACAGATGGTGCTGCCTTCTGCTTCGCTCGGGAGGGAAGAAGAAATTGAGAAGGTGATGAGGGTAGCAAAGACGGTGCCCGCCAGTAGTGGGTCGTCGTCGCAGAAGAGCGGCACACTACCAGGATTTGAGGATCAGGACCTTTTCGCTGCCGCAGAACGGACGGAGCGTTTGCCGGCTTCAAGCCGCGAAGAAACGGCTGAATCGTCGGCTCCCATGATCGGTCTGGGCAGCAAGGTGAAGGTGGAGATCCTCGGGCCCTCGGGACGGAAGTTGGCTTTCACTATTGTCGACGAGGGTAACGACCTCGAAGGCGGTAAGCTCGGAATTCATACCCCTCTCGGGCAGGCACTGATTGACGCTCAGAAAGGTGACGAGATCGAATACCAGGTAGGCGTTGAAATTCGCGAAGTGCGCGTGCTGGAAGTTGGGTCTTAACTCCGGCCGGAAGAGGAAAGCCGCCGGAACCCGGGAGATCAGGTATAGACCCCATGTTCGATATGGTTGAGGTGGGCTTTAACAGCGGCAGCGCCAGCAGATGTCGAAACCAAGTCGATAGGCTTCTCGTTGTCCAGGCCGATGCAAGGCTCGTTCATCCAAGCCTCTGCGGCGCTCTCCGAACCAATAACCTCGACGGCCCTGACAAAAACTTCCTTATTAAAAAGATGGTAGGGCGCATTCGCGATGAAGCAACGCAGGCGCTCCGGATCACGTGGCCGACCCCGGCCACTCACTCGATACAAGTAGATTACATAAGCGATGGCTGCCGTGCCCACGACGACAGATGCGATCGATACGATGATGTCAAATGTGGTCATAATCCCTCTATTGATTTCCTGTCCATTTCACAATGAACAAGATACCACATAGCGCGGGTTCTGTCGCAGATGCCGGAGTGGGGCCACCCCTGGTCTCGAACCAGGGACCTCTTGATCCACAATCAAGCGTTCTAAACAGCTGAGCTAAGGCGGCACTTGGGCGGATTCAGCATCACTTGGTATCGCTTGAAGCGCCTGCTGATCAATGGTTTGGCACGTTGGCCGATAATACAAATTTTATTTCATTTATTTCGGTTATTTCGGTTATTTCTCTTGATTGAAGTGGCTATCCGCCGCATATATTCAATAGCTACAGGGGAGACTACGATGAACAACACCAAGAAAACTGGGGTCGACAAGGGCTTGGAAAAGCGCCTTCCAACTCCAGAAGAGATCAATTCGGCCGCCCATGCTGCGACCGCAATCGCTGTTGCCATGGACGCAGACGGAAACCTGAAAATTTCCGGCCATAATGGACATCCAGTCAATATTGCTCCGGCCGTAGGCCACCTGATCATCAACCTGCTGGGCCATGTAGCATCCGGAAACATGGTGACTCTGATTTCCGTTGGGACGATGCTTACGACACAAGAAGCCGCAGATGTGCTGAATGTCTCACGACCCCATCTCACAAAGCTCTTGAAGGCAGGGGCGATCGAGTTCCGAGAGGTCGGAAAGCACAGGCGTGTGCCGCTCAAGGCTCTGATGGCATATATAGACAGGTGGGCAGATTAGTTCTGTTCGCCGCGGAGGTTCGTCGCGATCCGTTCCGCTTCCAGCATGTTCTGTATTGCGGCCAACCGTGAGGCGAGATCCCTGAGACGGCTACGAAGGTCGATTGCCGCGAGACCATAGCGATCCACGACTTTCTCTTCGCTCGGTGGGTTGATATCCCACTGCTCGGCTGGGATGTAATGAACAGTCGTTGCAGCCAGGATGACTGGCTCGAGGCGGTCAGCCATCTCTTTCACAGCGAAGTGTTCGTTTGTCGCGAAGATGGTGAGACCCTCAATTCTGTCTTTCAGTGCCAGCACATCTTCGAGCAGCCCCCCATCGAGCGCCTCGGCCTCTTGGGCACAGGCGATAGCTTCCAGCGTCTTGTTCGAGACATCGAGAGCAGCTTCAATTCGAGAGGTCAGTTTATCATCCAGCATGCGGGGTTTATCCATTGATATTCTCCTTGTCGTCGTTGGAGGGCCGTTGATCGGCGTAGGTCTCTTCGATCGCCTGACGAAGCTCGTCAGCCAGCAGGCTGATTTCCTCGACATGCGGCGACGAGGGATCGAGTGCTGCGAAGTATGCAGCTTCGGGCCGGGACGGATCGTGCACGTGAGTGAGAGTAAGCAGACGATGAAGGGCGGTGATTTCACGGCCGACACGGCCGTGAAGGGAATTCTCGGTCCAGAGCGCTTCTAATAAGCTTTGGACGCGTTTGAGCCAGTGTGGTCCGCCCAGTAGAAGCGCCGCATTCTGGAGCGCCTCCGTGTTTTCTTGAAATAGGTAGTGAACGCGCGTGGGCGCGATGGGGATATCGAACATGATGTTCTCCCAGGCAGTGCCCTCGGCAGACTGCCTCGGGTGACAAGAGCCGCAGCTTCCTTAATGGGAAGAAGCGTTTCGACTGCCTACCGGCGACTTGGACCATCAGGAAAACTGGCCCGTTGATCTACATTGCGGCGTTGGCAGAATAGACATTGGCCAAAAGTGCTGGATCCGAAGGGAGAAATTGGAAAAAAACGTAACTAACTGATTAAACTTCACATATTTCGACGTGGCATTCATCGCAACGACGTAGGTTCCAAGCCAAAGATTTCCTGGGTTGCCTCGGAGACTATCAGAGGTTGCTTGCAACGGGTCTCATGCGGCAGAGTAGACCAAACCGAATTTTTCTACGGTATTTTACAATGAATATTACTTCGATCCTCGATTACATTGACAATGGGCATATGGCTCTTCCTGAATTCCAGCGCGGATATGTTTGGGGGCGAGAGCAGGTCCGGGGCTTATTCCATTCCCTCTATCGCGGGCATCCTGTCGGAAGCCTTCTGGTCTGGGCGACCAGTGCTTCGACAGCAGCCCACAGAGGCGATGGGGAACTTGCGCCAGGCGTGGTTAAGTTGCTGCTTGATGGCCAGCAACGGATCACGTCCTTATATGGCGTAATTCGGGGTAGGCCGCCGAAGTTCTTCGATGGGAATGCAAAGTCCTTTATGGAGCTTCGGTTCAATCTCTCAACCGAGGAATTCGAGTTCTACCAGCCCATCAAAATGCGCGACGATCCTCTTTGGATCGATGTCACCGAGCTAATGAAAAGTGGCAATGCAGGCGTTGGGAACTTCATCAACGACTTGAACAGCAACCCTGAGCATACGGCTCGGTTGGGCGAGTATGTTGGCCGGCTGAACCAGTTACTCAGTATTCGCGACAAGAACTTCCACATCGAGGAGGTGACGGGTTCGGACAAAACCCTTGATGTAGTTGTCGACATATTTAACCGCGTGAACAGCGGCGGCACCAAGCTTTCTAAGGGCGATCTGGCGCTTGCGAAAATCTGTGCCGATTGGCCGGAGGCTCGCGACACCATGAAGTCGAGCCTCGCTCGCTGGAAAGGCGCAGGTTACGACTTTACCCTCGATTGGTTACTCCGGTCCGTAAATACAGTGCTGACCGGGGAGGCTAAATTCCTCTATCTCCACGATCGTTCCGCAGAAGAAATTGCCGACGCTTTGGGGCGCGCTGTTCGGCATACTGATACTGCTCTGAACATGATGGCAGGCAGACTTGGTCTCGACCACAACCGGGTGCTGTTTGCCCGGTTTGCCGTCCCTGTCATGGTTCGTTTTCTCGAGATGCGCGGCGGGCGTCTGGATGAACGCACACGAGACAAATTGCTGTTCTGGTATGTGCAAAGCGGCATGTGGGGGCGGTTTTCAGCCTCCACTGAAAGCGTGATCGATAAAGATCTCGGAATCCTTGAACAAAGCGGCGGCGATCTCGACAAATTACTCGATGAACTGCGCCTGACGCAAGGTGGTCTTCGCGTTGAACCAGGTCACTTCCACAGCTGGAGTGTGGGATCTCGGTTCTATCCTGTCCTTTACATGCTGACCAGGATGACAGAGGCGCGCGACTGGGGAACGGGACTCCCGCTCAAGAGAGAACTACTTGGCAAAATGAGCTCCCTGGAAGTTCATCACATTTTCCCGAGGGCTCAGCTTTATAAGGTGGGTTACAGCAGATCCGAGGTCAACGCCTTGGGGAACTTCTGCTTTCTGACAAAGGACACGAACCTGGTCATTAGCGACAGACGGCCGGAAGAGTATTTCGAGGAGGTCGAGGCGGCCCATCCTGGCGCACTACGCTCACAATGGGTGCCTGAAGATCCGCAACTTTGGAAGCTAAACAATTTCCGGGATTTCTTGGAAGCCAGAAAAGAGTTGCTTGCTGAAGCGGCTAACACCTGTCTGAAATCGTTGCTACACGACGACGCCAACATTTTGGAAGCATCCGCATCGGCCAAAGTGAGTGATAGCGTTCTTCTCGGGGGGATCGCCAACGAAGATGAGGCGCGAGAGCTTGAAGAGTTAAATGCTTGGGTGGAAAGCCAAGGTTATTCAAAGGGTGAGATCGCATGGGACTTTGTGAATCAGTCAACGGGGGAGCAAACGGCCGTTCTGGATCTGGTTTGGCCGGATGGACTTCAAGCCGAGCTCTCCGAACCGGTCGCGGTGCTGCTGGGTGAAGGGCCTGAATTGCTCGCCGTCGCGAATGAAGCGGGCTTCCGTTGTTTCACTTCAGTGGACGCAACAAAGGCGTATGTCGCGAGACTTGAAAATGCTGCTCATGCGACTGCGGCCAATTGAAGGGATTCTTATCCTAACAGCATAGGCTGTGTTGCGGCCATATCCGTAGACGGCAACATCGGATGCCTTCCTGGCCGGTTCCGCCTTCAACACCAAGAGCCTGAGATGGCCTCATTCTGGAAAAGTTAAGTCATGAAATTTCTCCATGTGGCAGACATCCACCTCGATTCGCCGCTCAAGACCCAGTCGACCCGCAACAGCGCTATGGGCGAGAGCCTGCGCGCGGCCTCGCGGCAGGTGCTGGCCCGGCTCGTTGACGCGGCCATTGCCCACTGCGTGGATGCTGTGCTCTTTGCCGGGGACACCTTCGACAGAGATGTGGCGGATGTGGCCAGCCGTGCCGCTCTCGCCACCGAACTCTCGCGTCTCGCCAGGGCGGGCATTCCGGCCGTCCTAATTCAGGGCAACCACGATGCGCTGCTCGACCTCGACCGCTACGGTCCGGTGTCGGACGCGCTGACGGTGCTGACGCCGGAGGCGCCGACCTTCCGCATCGGCGAGGTCTCGATCCACGGGATGGGCTTCACCGCGACTCATATGGTCGAGAGCCTGCTGCCGCGCTACCCGGGGCCGGAAACTGGACGCTGGAACATTGGGCTAATGCATACCTCGCTCGACGGTGCCGCCGGGCACGACCCCTATGCGCCCTGCGCACTGGCCGATCTGGTGCGCCACGGTTATGACTACTGGGCGCTCGGGCATATTCACAAACGCGCCGCGCACAGGGCCGAAGGAACACTTGCGGTGATGCCGGGCATCCCGCAGGGCCGCAGCATCCGCGAGACGGAGGGCGGCTCGGCAACATTGGTAGAGATTGACCTGCAAGGCGTGCGCGCACGCGAGGTGCCGCTGGAACTGCTGCGTTTCGCGCGTGTGGCAGTGGATCTCTCGGGGGTTGCGGATCAGGCCGGGCGCGACACGCGGTTGCGCGCGGCGCTGGAGGCGGAGGTGGGGGGCAACGTCATGATCGCGGCCCGGCTGGAAGCCACGGGCAGTCCGCAGGAACTGGGCGATCCCCGCATGCTGGAGGCACAGGCGCGGGAGGCGGCGGAGGCCTTGTCTGGCGTTTTCGTCGATCGTCTCAAACTGCGCCCCGCCGTCCCTGCGTCGGATGCGGAAGCGGCCGACGATCTGGCAACCCTTATGCGGTCCGATGCCGCCACACCGGGTTTTCGGCACGCGGTGCAGGCAGAACTGGAACAGCTCCGCGCCGCCCTGCCTAACGAGATACGCGACGTGCTCGGCGACGATCGTCTGGAAGAGCTGATCGACGCGGGCGTGGAGACGATGGCGCTTCGCCTCGGCACGGTGAGGTCGGAGCAATGAGACTGCGCCATCTCGACCTGATCCGATACGGCCGCTTCACCGACCGCCGGCTGGACTTCGGCCCCGACGGCGGCGAAACCGACGTCACTATCGTCTACGGCGAAAATGAGGCCGGTAAGAGCACCGCCTTCTTCGCCTGGCTCGATCTGCTTTTTGGTCTGCCGCATCAGCACCCATACGATTTCCTTCACGCCCGCAAGGACCTGCTGGTCGGCGCCACGCTCGACACGCAGGAGGGGCCCCTGACGCTTCGTCGGACGGGCCAGCGGCAGGGCTCGCTCACCGACAAAAACGGGCGTGCATTAGACGAACGGCAGCTTTCCCTCTTGCTGCACGGTCTGGACCGGGATGGTTATCGCACGCGTTTCTCGCTCGACGACGAGGTGCTGCGCCGTGGCGGCGAGGAGATTGCCCGCGCCAAGGGCGATCTGGGTCAATTGCTGTATGCCGGTTCCTCAGGGCTTTCGGGTTTCGCCGACCTCCTGAAACAGGCGGAGGAGGAGGTTGACGCTTTTCATAAGGCGCGCGGACGCACTACGACCCTCGCCGAGGGGCGCAACCGGCTGAGGGAGATTGATGCAACGCTGTCGCAGACGCGGCTGGATCCCAGGCGGTTCGGTGCGCTGAACCGGGAGGTGGAGAGTGCCGAACAGGCCTGCCGCGACGCCACCACAGGCCGCGACGACACCAAGCGCCTGCTCGCTCTGCGCGAGGCGGCCGATATTCGACACGACCTCGCCGGTCGTATCGACGCCGCGCGGAATGCGCTCGCGGGATGCCCCGAAGGCCCGGTCCTGCCCGAAGACGCCTTCACGCGGTTGAGCATGGCCGTGGAAGCGAACGGGCGGGCGGAGGATGCGAAAGCCGGGGCGGAGGCGAAGATCCGACAGGCCGAGGAACGGCTCTCCGAGCTGGCGCCTGACCCCGAGGGCATCACCATCGGCGCGATACTTGCCGACCTCGATGCGGCGGAGTTCGACGACGGCGAGTCGCTGGTGGCGCGTGCCAGCCTGGCGGATGCCGATCTCGACCGGCGCCGGGGGGAAAGCGATGTCGCTCGGGGGGAGGCACGCCGGCTGACCGCCGCATTGGCTGGGGAAGGTGCCGATCCGGCTGAGGTCGTCCTGCCACGTGATGTGCGCAACGGCCTGCGCGAGGCGGCGCAGGGCGTGCGCGAGACCGCGCGATCCCGCGATCAGGCCCAGCAGGCGCTGGCGGATGCGCGCGCGGAACTCGGTGAAGTCGAGGAGATGCCGCAGGGCGCCGAGGCGCTTGCCGATGCCTTGGATTCACTGAATGCTCTGCCCGACGACCTCGAGGCGCTGAGCCGCGACCAGCGGGAACGCGAAGCGGAAGCAGAGCATGCCGCCGCCGAGCTACCGGCGGGCTGGCGCGATCTGGCCGATGCGGGGCTTCCCCCCGCCACCGAATTGCGTGAGGCGGAGCGCGCGCTGAAGGCTGCCGACGAGGACGTCACTGCGGCAGAGGAAAGATTGCGCGAGACGAGGGAGCGGCTGGTCGAACTCGAGGCCGGGGCAGAGGGCGAAGTGCTGTCGGCCTCTGTCGTTACGGACAACGAGATCGCCGCCACGCGCACGGAGCGCGAACAGCTTTGGGCCGTGCACCGCTCGGCGCTCGATCCCGATACGGCCGATGCGTTCGAGGCGGCGATGCGCGGCGACGACGACGCCCATCAGCGCCATTCGCACAGCGCCGAGGGCCGCGTGCGCCTTGCCCGGCTGCAGGCCGAGCGCGTAGCCCTTGCAATCACGGTGGACCGACGTGTGACTGACCTTCAGGCCGCGCGGGATCGGCGTAAGGATCCTGCTGGACACGCCGCACGACTTGCCGCGCGGCTTGGGCTGGAGGCGGAGGTTAGCCCTTCGGTCTTCGGCGAACGCCATGAGGCCTTGAGAGCGGCGCTGAAGGCGGCATTATCGGCAGAACGGGCGTTGCAGACCTTGCTCCGGGCTCAGGAAGCGCGCGCGAAGGCCGAGGATCTTGTGGCCAGCGCTGCCGCGGGCGTCGGGGGTGCCCTCCCCTCCGGACAGCATGCCGTTTCCGCGGCCCGCCGTTTGCATGAGGAACTGCAAGCGCGGCGCGCCCGAATTGCCAGTCGGCAGGAATCCGAGAAGCTGGTTCGCGGTTTTGAGGCCCAGAAGAAGGCGAAGGAGAAGGCCCATGCTGATGCTCTGACCGCCTACGATTCCCGGGTTTCCGGGCTGTGGTGCGCCGAGATGGATGTCGAAACATTCCTTCGCAACGCTGAGGCGCTTGCCGAACTGGCCGAGCTGCACGGGAAGGCGCGGGACCTTGAACGCCGCGTGGAGCGGCTAAAAGCGGCCCGCAACGCGTTCCATAAGCGCGCGGCGGCGTTGCACGACAAGCTCGGGCAGCGCTCGGACAGCCCGGTCGACGAAACGCTTCGCCGGGCCCGAGACCGCGCAGAGCAAGCGGAACAGATCGCCCGTCGGATCGAGGACATCGGCAAGATCCGCGACTTGGCCGAGGAGGAGCGCGACCATCAGGCCCGCTCCGCGCATCGGTCCACGGAGGAGATCGACAAGATATTCCGCGATCAAGGGATCGAGCTCGGAAATGATCCCTTTGCCGCTCTCCAAAGCCTGCTCGAACGGGACCGCCTGCGCGCCGAGATCACCCAGCTGGAGACCGACTGGGCGAGGGCCGCTGACGGATTTGACGCAGCGGCGCTCGCACACGAAGAGTCCGACAACGACCCGATCCGGACCGAGTCCCTGCGCGAGACCGTGGCGGAGGCCGAGGCAGCCCGGGATGAGGCCATGGGCCGCCGCGGCGAGGCGCGTCAGGCGCTAAACGCCGCGCTCGGCACCCAAGGGGGCGTCGATCAAGCGCAGGCGAGAGTCACGCTGCTGGAGGAGTTGCGCGAGGCAGCGCGCCGTGCCGCTGAGACCCGGATCGGCATTCTCGCGGCCTCCGGCGCGCTTAGCCGCCTGCGGGAGGATCGCCGCGGTCCGATGCTCGAAACTGCCGAACACGCCTTCGCGCGGATGACCGGCGGAGAGTGGCCGCGGCTGGAAGCCCAGCCCGCCGGTGCAGGCGAGCGCCTCGTCGGCATCAAGGACGGATATCCGGTCGCTGCCGACGCGATGTCTACCGGCACGCGCGGCCAACTTTATTTGGCCCTGCGTATCGCTGGCCACGCCGACTTCACAGCCCGCTACGGAGCGCTTCCTTTTTTGACCGATGACATCCTCGAAACCTTCGACGACACGCGTGCGGCAGCGGCTCTGTTGCTGACAGGGGAGATGGGGCGAACCGGGCAGGCGATCATGTTCACCCACCACCGGCACCTTGTTGATCTCGGGCGCAGGCTGATCCCGGATCTGCATGTGGTGGAGCTGGAGTGATGCCGATGCATACCATGGTCCTTTAATAGCCCATCCGCTGCGGCTGCTGTCGTGTTGGATAGAAATAGAACCCTATTATCCACGAGAAAAAGCAGCTGTAAGACCTCCGAGAAGTCAGCTTCGTGGACCTTCCTGGCGTTGGCTGCGGACTTCAGTTTCCGCAGCCGTTGCGAAGACCTCCGGGAAGAAGGGCGGAAACCGGACTTTCGCTGCGATGTGCGCTTATGTCCGCGTTACGCAAAGCAGGTTTTTTGCGGCCCTCAGCCCCGCACCGAACGTCTGCTGACCGCCCAAAGTGGCGAGCTGCCTCTCGCCTGTGTCGACGAAATGATCAGCTCTGGCGTTTTCGATTGGACTAACTTGACGTTAGATTTGATCTCTATTGGAAGGTGTTGGGACCTCTGCGTGCCAAGTTCGGTTGGACGCGGAAGGTTCAGCGGCTGGCAGATCTTGTTGAGAACGCTTGCCCTCCACCCCGTGCGGATGATGGTTGTGCGTTTTCAACACGCTCCGGAATTAGGGGAATTTGTGGCGATGGACAGCGGTATGCGCCTTCAACGCAGCACTGTCGTCACAGATCCAGCTCGACTTCAAAGCTACGCTGTCGCTCGATCATGTCAACGAATTCCTGAGCGGACGCCAGCCCTGTGGAGTGATCGTAATGACGCTGTGCCGTCCGCTCGTCCCGCTGTCCAAGCAAGGCCGTAGCGGCACGCCCGCCTGATGCGAGTTGCTCGCTTGCTTCAGTGGCGACGTTGTCACGCAGCCGATGGATGGAGACCCGCACACCGAAAGCGCGTTCGGTCAAATCGCCTGTAAGCCGACCGATTTGAGCCTCGCTGATAGCTGCGCCCCGGGCGTGCATGGATGGGAATAGAGAGTCTCCATCGTCAAACAGTGGCCGATAGTAATGCCTGTATTCCTCCAGTGCTGAAGCGAGCTTTTGACTGGACAGGGTCCGGTCGAACGGGGCACCCGCCTTCTGATCCTCTGGCAACTTCAGCATGCGGGCCGGAAGGTGAATGTGCACGAGCCCATCCCCTGGGGTCCTCAGGGTCCGGCCGAACGCAAGCGCTGACAATGCCCTGGCGCGTTGTGGCAATGCTACCGCGACACTCAGAAGGATGCCGTTCCGAAAATCCTTCGCGGCATGCAGGCCGCGAAGACGGCGGGACCGAGCTTTCTGCATAAGGTCGAAGCCAAGATCATAGATCCGCGAAGCGCCAACGAGTTGGGCGCCTGTTTTCGTCATGGAGACGGATTCTGCCGCGCGTTCACGCCAATCGCAGACCACGAACTCGCAGGCTTGCGAGGAGAACCCAGGCATGACGAGCTTGATCCCTGTAAGTATGCGGCTGATGTAATCTGATGCCGTTCTCACCGAAGCCTTTTGAGCCACTTCCCTTGCGTAGCCATCGAGTGTTCCACCGGTTGGGGACATCGGAATGCCCTGCGCTCTGCAATACGCAACCCACCCGCGCAGCGCGCGGATGACGTTCTGTGTATGCGCGGCACTCCAGAGAACTTGTCCCTTCTTTCGGACGCCAGCTTCGGAAACCTCGATCCGTTCAGCGAAGATTGATTGCCATTGATCGGGGAGGTCGGAAAGGCGCACTTTTGCCATTTGCCATGATGTCCGACGTGGCGACTTTGGGGTCACCCGCGCCGCGCGCAGAACGTTGGCAAAATGGGCGCAGCGTTCAGCGCCCCACTCCTCAGCGGCCACCTTTTGGACGTAGGCAAACTCCATCAAAGCTGGCGCTCCGATCTGTCGCAGCCTGCCGGTGAGATGGTGCTTGAGGTCATCCTGCCCCGGAGGGGAGGAACCGGGCCCGGCGCCGCGAATACGGGCCAATAGAGCGAGATGTTCATTCATGTCTTGAAGCTTTCCTTTGATTGCCTCGCGACCTCAGGCGGCGGGGCGTCTGTCCAGTCGCGCGAGCCATTCGTCAAAAACGAGGCTCTCGTCGAGCTCGGCATAGTGATCGATGGTCGTCTGCAACTTCTTGTGTCCCAGCAGTCGCTGCACCTTCGGCAAGTTATCGAGGCTGTCTTTCAGCCAGATCCAACCGATCAGGTGGCGATAGAGGTGCGGATTGATGCGAACGCCGACTTTTTGGTGCAAACGCTTTGTCACCCGATGCAGAAGCCCTGAGTAGTAGTCGTCAACGTTCGTCTTACCCTGTCCGGGAAAGAGGTATGGGTTTTTCATTTGGTGTGGTGCCAGCATCGCTGGGCGCACGGCCTCCAGATACGTTTTCAGGAGCTTGCTCGCCGTCTTGCCCAGCTGAACTGTCAAATCAGCATCACCTGCACTTCGCATCTTTACTTCCGAAGAAGGGACCACGATACGAGCGCGGCCATCAGCCCATGTTATCCAGTCGAGGCGCGCACCCAAGACATTTGCACTGCGAGGGGCTCTTGCCAGCAAAATATCGTGGGCCAGAGTGGCCATGATATCTCGTCCGAGGTCAGGGTCGAGCACCTCGGCAGGCGGTGGGAGCACTCCGTTCTTTTTCTGCCAGGATTTACGCTTCGCCTTAATCGATGCATCTATGTCCGCAAGCAGCATTGCACTCAGGTCGATGGTCTGCTGAATGCGGGTGTCATTAAACTGCCTGAGCTTGGACATGTTCCGCGGTGCGATGCCTTGGTAATTCACCTTGTGCAGCGCGATCGTATCATCGATTTCGCGGAGGTCCTCCGGCGGCCGGCAGAGATAGTCCCGAGCAATCTTGCGCGCCGTCTTGAGAACGCTTGTGACATAAGCACTGGGGAAATCGCCTTGGTTGACTTCCTTCAGAACCTCCGCCGCAACATCGAGGAATTCTGGATCGGTGAGTTCTTCGATGGTCTCCGGCACAACCTCCGCGGATGAGGCGACAGCTTTGGCCAGCGAAACGATATATCCGCGGCGGGTCGCCAAGGTCTTGTCGTTCCATGTATGCTTACCGACCAGAAAGCCTGCTTGGCGCAGCAACTCCGACCGGCTTGGTGTGTCCTGCTTGGTAGCCTGACCAGATCTTCCGGCTTTCTCCTGCCGCTTGACGCGCAGCTTGGCCTTCTTAGCGCTGATTTCGCCGGTGGCCTCTTGCCGATCCATTCGCGCAATGAACTCGGCCCGGGACAGCCCATCACGGGAGGCTTTCCCCTGTGCCCAGAGAGCCACCCGCGTATCGAACTCTTCCAGCAGAGGCGCGATCAACTCCGGTTCCACCCGAAACTTGTCCCGCCCATCATCAAAATTATGGTCAGCAGGCACGAATCGAAAGCGTGACAGCTGGGGAGCAGACGCGAGGTGGTCCAGCAATGTTGAGATCTCGCGAACATGCTTCTCGCAACGTGCAGCGCTTTTGGAAGAGGTCTCGACCCGGTGGTTGTAATAAGCCGAGAGGGTCGCCGAGGTGATTTCGCCCGGTGCGATTTCCTGATCGTGCAGGAAGACGAGAAACGGACCGCAGGCGTATTTTGCGGAGTTCGGGAGATCCCCTTCCTGAACGGCTTTGTAAACTTCCTGATAGTGCCCGGCGATATCATTGATAGAGCGTTTGCGCTCCCGCGGCTGGTTGAGCCTAACAGCCCTCACGAGCGCGGAGCGGTAGGTTGCATAGCTTCCGGGGCTCAGGTCGAACCGTGCAGGCTCATTGCTGTCGAAAAAGTCAATTACATCCTGCTTGCAAACTTGTTTCAGTTCGGGGGCCCACCCAGCATGGCGGCACAACCAACGGAGCTTTGAAACAATACCGCTTTTCCCTTGGCCGCAGGCCTTATCGATCAGGTCCGAATAGGTCACAGAGGAAATCGCTTGCGCTTCAAACAGATCCGATCCGATCGCCGCAGAAAGAGACGACAGTGTCGAGTGGCGCGGCCGCAAGCCGGGAATGTTTAGGATGTCGCTGACGGTTTTCGGGTTCAGCCCGGCACGGAGAGACAACGCGCGCCTGCTTTCGCCACTGGTTTCCAGGTAATCGCGCAGTATTTGGTCAAGTCTCATGGAGTTTCCTTTTCAGATCGGCGGGGGATTTCGAGTTCGAGGTCCGGCCTCACAGGGGTAGGCCGGACTCGAAGCTCGAAGATCGCGAGCCACTCGTCCTTGATCGTCCAAGATTTGCCGAGCTTGGCGGCTTGAAGCCTCACAAGACCCTCTGGTGTCGGGCAACCGTGGTTGATCCAGTCCCGGATCGTATGCGGGTCCCGGTTGAAGATTTCGGCGACTTCGTTGGCGGTGTAGTAGACAGGTTTTTTCATGATATTCCTCCTTTGGGTCATGGAGGAATTAGGTTCCGCACGGCTTTCTCGGAAATTTCCGAAGCAAAAAAGACCTATGCGATGCCGGAGGAACGCCTTCTGAAGCCACTGAGGTTTGCGAAGGAAAAAGTGTCACTCCGGTAAGAGGTATCTACTACCGGGATGACACCTTTTTTCCGAAACCAGCCAAATTCTTCTGGGTCTTCCGAACCGGACTCATCTCCCTCCTGAACAGATCAGGAAGAGAGTGATGAATTCGACAAATCGAAAACTTCCGGCCCGTGACAACTCAGGTCGGTTCTGCAATTCCGGCGCCTACCGCGTGACACACGCATGTCGCCCGACTACCTTCACCCCGGCATCAGAGGCGCGCCCAGTGCTGAGGTCGGCTTTAATGCAGGCGAACAGAACTTTGCGAGAGACGGCCGAAGGCGACGGTGTGCCCAGCGTAGTCATACGGGCCAGCCCCGGGGCCGGGAAAAGCACATGCGAGCGAGAGCTTATGGCCGAGCGCGCAGCTAAGGGGCAACTTGGGAACGTTGCTTTTCATGTGCCGACGCTTGCTCTGGCTGCGGAGGCGACACGCGAAGCGGAGGGCCTTGGCCTGTCTGCCCAGGCCATTCGTGGCAGGTCTGCACCAAGGCCTGACGGAAATGGTCCGATGTGCGCCAAGGCCGAGCTGGTCGAGCAGGCAAGTCGGATTGGGCTCTCTGCAAAGGAGCATTTCTGCGAAAAGAAGTTGGAGGATGGCACAACTGCAAGATGCCCCCACTTCGAGGGATGCGCCTATCTCGGGCAATTCAGAGTGGACGCGGCCTGCCACTTCCTCGCGACCGCATACTTCGCCTTGCCGAAGCAACCAGGCGTAGACCCGGCACTGAGGGTCCTGGACGAGACCTTTTGGAAGAACTTTCTCTGGATACGAGACATCGATCCCATCGCCTTCAAGGCGCCCCGAACATTTCTTCCGAAATCAGGCATCGCAGATCATGCGCATCTCCCGAAAGCGGCAGCGCAAGTCGTTGGAAAACTTTGTGCCGGGGAGACCCCGCTGGCACTCCCTTATTCCGCACGCGATTTTACGACTTTTGCTGAGCTTGAGCGCGAAGGCCAGGCACCCGCTTCTGACATTCGTCCGGACGAGGACCTTCTGACGCAAAAGAGAAAACTGGAGAAGGCCGATCGGCAGCATCGGCGGGTCTCAAGCTTCGCAGCCGTCTGGGAAGTTTTGGCCGAAGCAAAGCGTTTGGGCCTGACCGAGTGCGAGCGGCTTCGTCTATTTGCCCTTGGTGAAAAGGAAGTGCTGCGCGTCATGCGCAAGCGGCCGCTGCGTCACAAAGAACCTATGCTGATCCTTGATGCCGACGCGGACGCCGAGATCTTGGCAGCTCTCGGCTGTAATATTCGAGCAGAGCATGAACTGACCCTGCGGCCTCAGGCACATGTCGTGCAGGTCCACGATCACCAGATGTCCATCACGGCGCTGCTGAATAGCGAGAGCCACCGCGAGGGATGCAGGAGGGTAATCGCGAGAGAGGTGCTGCGCGATCGCCTCACGAAGAACGCAGGCGTGCTTGTAGGGGCGACCAGAACGGTTGTGCAGAAGTTCTTCGAAGACGCGGGCCACGATTTCAGTGCAAAAAGTAAAGCCGAAATCAACCAGATCATGATTAGCACAAAGCTCCATGGGGCACACTGGCTCTGGCTCGGAGGTAGGTCGCTGGGGTCGAACCGCTACAAGGACTGCTCCGCAGTGATTGTCCTTGGCCGTCAGGAGTTGCCTGTATCTACGCTGGAGGATCAAGGTCGCGCACTGTGGGGAGATACCAAAGGAGAGCCGCTGGATTTCGTGTCGCCGGATTTGAAGGGTGGGCAAAGGCTGCCCTTGGTTGAACTGCCTTATGAGATGGCAGACGGGAGTGGCATGGCGGTAAAAGTGCCATGTCATCCAGACCCCAGGATCCGCCGATTGCAACTGCAGTCACGTGAACTTGCTACGCGCCAGTTGGTTGAACGCCTTCGATTGGCCCACGCTCCCTACCGCAAGCGCGTCATTCTGATTTGCAATATTCCGATCCCCGGTCTTCCCGTAAACGAGTTGCTGTCGTGGAATGAGCTAAAAGGGGACCGGATCGACGCCGCAATTTCTATCTCTCTGGTTGAAAACGGATTTGTTCGTTTCAAACAGGGAGAGATCGTCAAAAACGCCTCCGGAGTGTTCGACACGATTGATGCGCTGAAGGGAGAACTTAGGAACAAGAAGTCATCGGCGTATTTGATCCGACGATTGAAACAGTTTGCCAAGCCTCTGGGCGGGGAGCTTCGTCTGAGGGACTGCAGGCGGCTTCCGTTCGATGCGAAAACAAGTTGGTCGATCGAACTGCTGCTGCCTGAGAATACAGCACCCGGGCCGCATCGGTAACATCAGCTCTGGCGAGCTACCAAGCACTCAAATCAATGATTTTTCGAAACCCGCTTCGACCCAATGTTCTGGCTACAAGAAAGGATACTGCTATGAACAACGAAAATTATTCGCCACAGTGAGAAATCGAGGCAGATTTGATGTCCTGGGCTGAAGAGGGGGGGGGGAAGCACCCAGCCCCTGACGGTAAATGTTGATCAAACGTCAGAGTAATCATTTTTCCGCCGCTCAAGTGCAAGCAAGCCCCTCGAAAATATCTTCGAGGGGCTTCACGATCAACGGACTTGTGCCATACAGTGTGTTGACGTATGTGTATCAGTATGCAAAACAGCCCACATGAAAGTGAGGTTATCATGCCATCACCACTAAATATTCGTGACATTGGTCAGGATCGCAAAGCTGCTCTCGAATTGGAATCGAAACTCACAGGCAATTCTATTGCTGAGGTTGTTCGAGACTGGATCGACGCTGGCATCACAAGATCCAGAGCTGAACGCGAGCGCGCCGCCTGGATCGCATCAGCTAAAGAGGGTATTGCCGATGAAGCCCGTCATCTGGAACAGAACGGGCCCAGCCTGGCTCGGTTCAGGCAGGTTTAGTAAGAAAATATGACACAGGGAAGCATCCATCGCATGCGCGATGGCAACGAAATCGTGTGCCGTGTTCAGACAGACCTCGGCATTGAGACGCCCTATATTCTTTGTGCTCCGGTCCTCCCTCGCTCCGATTGGGGCGCATTGACTCCAAAACTGCATATTCCCATTCATCTGGATGGCGTTCCGCACATCATAATCATGTCGCAATTGATTGCCATTCCAGGCGCACAAATCGGTTCTGTCATTGGTGATGCGTCGGTTTGGCGCGACGAGATCGTTGCTGCCATTGATCTCTTGGTTTCTGGGTTTTAGCGAATAGCTGCAGAACCTCCGGTTCTCAGTCCGACGCATCTCATCCAAAAGAAGCCTTTCAACATTTACCGAAAGGGGCTGGGGAAAGCACCCAGCCATTCTGGTTCGTGTGGTCCGCACCGGCAGTGGTCCTCGGTGGCATTTCCTTCCAATGCCCTTCGAGCTGCGCTTTGGGCCTTCTCCCGGGTCATCCCTGCTCTCAAATATTATTGAACCGGCTCTACATGTCGGGCCTCTAAAGCCTTGCAGAGATCTTTGGAAAAAGCGCCAAACATCTCGACTTCTCGAAAAATTTCTTCTGGAGAGGTCGAGCTTGCCGAATTTAGGGAATGCGCGATCTCATTTCTTCGTTCGAAAAATTTTTCTAAGGCAGACAGGAGCTCACCATGAGCCTTTCCGTCATCGTCAGTTTCAAAAAAGTTCTTGAGTTCAGTGCCCTTGCACGCTTCGGCACACGCATTCGACAGGCCGCCGATCTTGAAGAGGCCATTAATCTCTCCAGGCCTCATGTTTTTCTCATTATGGATCAGGTGGTCAAATATATTCTGGCTGATATCGCCCTCGATGAAAGCGCAAAGCGCATCTACAGTCGGGCGAGCTTGCTTCGCAAAGATTTCCAATGCTTCTCGTTTTGGGCGCCCCGACGACTTGCTTCGCGCAAACTTGTCAAATGTCCGGCGCCAGGCAGTGTCTATGAGAGCTTCAGGGATATCGGAGACACTGGTAGCCTTAGTCACTACCTGCACCGCGTGTTCACGTGCCATTTGCCTCACGAACTCCTCAAAAGTCGCCGCGAGAAGAAGTGTGGAAGCATGGACAGACGCTACCCGCGCTCGAGCTGTTGAGGCCTTCCCTTGGCCGTCCTTCACGATCTGCTGCAAAGGGACAAGCGCGTCTACAAAGTCGTCTACGATGACCGAATAAACTGTGCTCAAAACTTTACTCCGGCTGCAGGATCTTTTGTAATAGATCAATGCGCTCCTTCACGGACTCCGCAGTATTACGACGACCCACTATCAATTCGTAGGAATCGTCATCTTCTTTTGCTGCTGACAAACGCTCAAGCACTCCATCCTTGTCTTCCAGTATCCCTTGGCGCGCGGCCCATATCCGATCCAAGGCAACCATCAAGCCGTCGTAAAGCGCCGCAGATACCTTCTCGCGCCCATCCGAGCTCGATTCAATCATGAAAGGCGATCCATCGAAGAGATCGTATAGAAACTGAAAACGTTCTCGGAAATCAATCGAGAGCCTTTGCGCTTGATCTTCAGTCAGCCCAGCTTCCATCGCGCGATCCAGCATAGATTTCATAGAGCCGCGAATGTTCTCGGGATCTCTTAGGGCCACGAATCTTAATACAAGTTCGCAATCCCTCATCGAGGAATACAGGCTGTTTTTCTGCCTGTTCGGATTCTCGTAAAAGTCTTCTTCATCATCCTCAGTGTAAGCCGGAATTCCAAAAACTTCCGTGAATGGCCGAAAACGACTGAGTTCGATGACGCATCTATTCAACGGCCCGGGATTTAATGCATTTCTTATTTCCTGAGCATTTAGCTGACGACCGCCCGTGTTCAGTCTGTCAAAGACCAGTCGCCGAATGTCAGTTATGCTAAACAAAGCTTCCGCCTGACGCTCTGCGTCACTTTCCATAAGAAGGACGATCGCGGATATAGTAGCCCTGTCCAGTGTTCGCTTCACTCGCGGCGGACACTTTGTATACCGTAATCCGTTTAAGGGCTTGAGAACCTTCAAACCGGTCAGCGTGAAATCCCCTGCAAAAAAGTCACGAATAGCGTTCAGCCTCTGCTGACCGTCCATGACTTCGTATTGAGCTGCATCAGCCTCGTAGAAGAAAACAGGCGGAACGGGGATGTTGAGCAGCAGAGACTCAATTAGTTTGGATTTTTGTGCATTCGACCATCTTAGACGTCTTTGGTATTCCGGCCGGAGATTGATAGCTTCTCGCTTCTCAATCATGTCTCTGATCTGGGGAAGAAAGAAATTATTAGTTTGGTAGATAATCCTAAACGAGTTCTTTGAGAGGAACTCATCAGGATCTTCTGTCGGCTCGGGGACACTTCCTTGCTCAACATCCTCTTCGCCAAACTCAACGTCAATATCCATCGTTCACTCCATATTTATCCTACGCTATCGTGGGTCAAGCGCAGCGACAATGCTCTGCTTCCTAAAAACTGGATCGTTTGCAGCAGGAGTTTTCGGCTAAGCTCTCCTGACCACTCGATAGTCAGTTGCCAAACATCGTCTTGATAGGAAAACTGACGGAAGTTGATGAGGGTCATTCATGAAGGTGAAATTTCTGCCCGAAGGCGGGTTCGGCAAGAACGGCGCCTTCGTAGAGTATCAAGGGGAAGAGCCACTGGAGAACGCTGAGCAATATCAGCGTGAAGGGTTCATTGCATTCACGGCCATCTGCAAGGAGCTGACAGTCTGCAGTCATTTCGCTTTGAGGGACGAAAGGAAAGGCAGTGAGACTGAGGGATGTAGCGCCAGCGTCTTCTTGTCGGGAGACGCGGAGATCGAAGATGACCTCCATGGAAGGTGGCGCCTTTCCTTCTTAGGGCACGAAAAGGAACATGATCACGTGCGCATCTTGCTCCATCAAACGAGCGGACGGGAAAAGGTTCATTTTTGCGGGCATTACTCGGAACGAGACTTTGACTCTGAGGGGTTCGACGAGTTCTTCGTAGAAGCTTACCTTGCTGACGAGCGTTTCGAACTGGTTCTTAGGCAAATGTCCCAGCCGAACGCTGAACTGCATCTCAGGATAAATCCCGCGGTGTTTCCGGACTTCTACGCCACTTGGTCTCCATCAAATCGCGATGGGCGCGTAATCAAATGCCTCAATGAAGTTCGAGATGTCGAGAACTACAAGGATATCCCAGCCGATTTCAATTTGGCGGATACAAAGCAAAAAATAAGGTCTGAAGTCGGCGCAGATCCGATCTATTTATACGTTAAGAGGCCCCTCCGAGAAGCCAGTCAAAAAGAAAGCTCAGATCCTGATCAGGAAGACGAAGACAGCAATCGCAACGAAGTCCTTGTTGCTCCGCTTTGCGATGTAGAGACAGAGCCAGGTGCCTCTCAAGTAGTCCAGACCACAGAGCGTCTGACAGCCCGCTTCACTGCTCTTTTGTGGGTCGCATCTGCTATCGGCACCTTGATGCTATTGCAGTTGGTAAGCGGACTGATCTGAACCCTCAGGCCGTTACGAGTTGGCGCATCTGCGCCCATGCATAGAGGCTCTGACCTTAGCGAACGGGAAGGGCTGGGGGAAAGCACCCTCGGTCGCTTGACATCTGGCATCTGGATGATGAGCAGCTGGAGGCTATTCGGGAGGCTTCAACCATTGATTACGCAGCTGCATGTCTCGCGAATACGATGAGTTGCCTCACTGATGAAGTCGGTTTGGTGCAGATTGCTAAAATCCTGCGCTACTACTGATCGCGCTTGGTGCTAAGCGTGCATGTGATCCTACATGTCATATTTGGTAAGGGTATATAGTTTTTCCCTATTATCCACGAGAAAAAGCAGCGCGTCTGCGACTGGCTTGTGTAGCTTGGCTCGATGCACCCGCGTCCGCGCCAAGACGCCGTCGCTTCTGATTTTTTGAAAACAGCCAATATCCTCTTTGACCCAGAGGAACGAGGCTTGCTCATGATCACAGAATTAAAATCCGTCCGCGACATCTGGAAGAGAATGCCCACGGAGCGTCACGCCCGGCAATTCTTGAAAAACGCGATATGGGGCGATGATCGGTTCTGTCGTAACCACTCGATTGGGACCACCTGCCTGATCTGCTGATGATTTGCTAAGAGACGTGCTTAACGACGTCGTTAGCGACGTGTCTTAGGTGGGGGTCGGCTATGCGTGGTGAGATACTGGGGTTTGA